>Ga0068851_10000006_pt1 | contig 258116 bp, 216 predicted proteins | sample KBSCornC12_FD_66588 | JGI IMG/M metagenome (GOLD analysis project Ga0068851, IMG submission 66588) | Corn rhizosphere microbial communities from Kellogg Biological Station, Michigan, USA - KBS Corn C1-2 | ecosystem: Host-associated > Plants > Roots > Rhizosphere > Soil ...
GAAATCATGGCCCTGGCCGACCGCGCCAACGCCTGGATCGCCGACAAGGCACCATGGTCGCTGAACAAGCAGGAAGGCAAGCAGGCGGAAGTCCAGGCGATATGCGCCACAGGCATCAACCTGTTCCGCCAGTTGGTGATCTTCCTCAAACCCGTGCTGCCACTGCTGGCCGCCGACGCCGAGGCGTTCCTCAACGTGGCGCCGCTGACCTGGAACGATCACGCCACCCTGCTCGGCAATCATCAGTTGAACGAGTTCAAGCCACTGATGACCCGTATCGACCCGGTGAAAGTCCAGGCCATGACCGACGCTTCGAAAGAAGACCTGGTCGCCAGCCAGACCGACACTGGCGAATCGACGCCGGCGGGTAATGGCGAGCTGGCCAAGGATCCGATTTCCGCGGAAATCGACTTCGACGCTTTTGCTGCAGTGGACCTGCGTGTCGCGCTGATCGTCAAGGCCGAAGCCGTGGAGGGTGCCGACAAGTTGCTGCGCCTGACACTGGACCTCGGCGGCGAGCAACGTAACGTGTTCTCCGGGATCAAGAGCGCTTACCCGGACCCGTCCAAACTCGATGGCCGCCTGACCATGATGATCGCCAACCTCAAGCCTCGGAAAATGAAGTTCGGCGTGTCTGAAGGCATGGTAATGGCGGCCGGCCCTGGTGGCGAAGAGATCTACCTGCTCAGCCCTGACAGTGGTGCCAAGCCGGGTCAGCGCATCAAGTAAGCTACCTTGTATGGGCATGTTGTGGTGAAGGAGCTTATTGTGGCGAGCGGGCATGCCCCGCTCACCACAACAAATCCCTGCCCTCCCATTAAACCCAGTTTGCTATGCCTGTGATCACAGCATGAACCTCATTCAACGCATCGACGCACTGCTGCCGCAGACCCAATGCGGCAAGTGCGGGCACCCGGGTTGCAAGCCTTACGCCGAGGGCATCACCCGTGGCGAGGCGATCAACAAGTGCCCGCCCGGCGGCCAGGAAACCATCGCCGACGTTGCACGGTTGCTGCAGGTGCCGGTGCTGGATCTGGACGCCAGTCGCGGGGAAGCACCCGCCCAGGTTGCCTACATCCGCGAAGCTGAGTGCATCGGTTGCACCAAGTGCATCCAGGCCTGCCCCGTCGACGCAATCGTCGGCGCCGCCAAGCTGATGCACACCGTCATCATGGATGAATGCACCGGTTGCGACCTCTGCGTCGCGCCCTGCCCCGTCGACTGCATTGAAATGCACCCGACAACCACTGTATTGCCGATTGTCGGTGGCCTGGCGACAAATGATCAGCAACGCCATGAACGCCACCTCAAGCGCGACCGGGCAAGGCGGCGGTATGAGCAACGCAATGCGCGCCTGCAACGGGAGGAAGCGCAAAAACTCGCTGAACGCCAGGCCCGGACCAAGCGCTCCGTGCCGGTTTTACCTGTGCAAGCCGATACGGCACAGGATGTCGCGATCAAGAAAGCTAAAATCGCTGTCGCAATGAGCCGGGCCCAATTGCACAAATCCTTGAAGGCGTTTGGTCACCCTCCGACCTTTGAACAGCAGTCGCAGTTGATCATCCTGCAAAGGCAATTCGAAGCGGCGGAACAAGCGCTGGCTGCCTTGGAGGTGGGTGTCGTACCGAAAGCAGCGACGTCATCCAGCAACACTGCTGATCTGAAACGCGCCAAAATCCAGCTGGCGATGCGTCGAGCGGAACTGAAGAAAGCCCAGGACCTGAACATCGAACCTCGGCAACTGGCCGAGGCGCAACGCAAGCTGGAGGACGCGCAGCGCCAAATGAATGCGCTCAACAACGCCTGATCTGCAAACCGGGTGTGTGTTGATACAATCCCGCCGACCTTCTGCAAGGAACCCACCGCCCCATGAACGCCGCAAAACGCCTGGAAATATTCCGCAGGCTTCACGAAGACAATCCAGAACCCAAGACCGAACTGGCCTACACCTCGCCGTTCGAGTTGCTGATTGCGGTGATCCTGTCGGCCCAATCCACCGACGTCGGCGTCAATAAGGCCACGGCCAAGCTGTATCCCGTGGCGAACACACCAGAGGCGATCTATGCCCTGGGTGTGGAAGGATTGTCTGAGTACATCAAGACCATCGGTCTGTATAACAGCAAAGCCAAAAACGTTATCGAGACCTGCCGCCTGCTGGTGGAACTGCATGGCGGTGAAGTGCCACAAACCCGTGAAGCCTTGGAAGCCCTGCCAGGAGTCGGTCGTAAAACTGCCAATGTGGTGCTCAACACCGCGTTCAGGCAACTGACGATGGCGGTGGACACCCATATCTTCCGGGTCAGCAACAGAACCGGCATTGCCCGTGGGAAGAACGTGGTTGAGGTCGAAAAGCAGTTGATGAAGTTTGTACCCAAGCCCTATCTACTGGACTCTCACCATTGGCTGATCCTTCATGGACGCTACGTTTGCCAGGCCCGCAGGCCGCGTTGCGGCAGCTGTCGTATCGAAGACCTGTGCGAATACAAGGACAAGACGTCCGACGATTGAGGGATCATTGGTTTTCTCGATCAGCCGATTGAAAAAATCTTTTTTACCCGATCATGGATTATCGTTATAAGGAGCGCCAACGGCAGTCCTAGCCCGGAGTGAACCTTATGAGCACTGGCAAAGAACAACTGGAAGTGGAAGACGACCTTGTTGAGTCGGATGATGATGGGGCAGAAGCACCCGTTGAGGTAGCCAAGACCAATTTGAGCAAACGCCGCACCATCGACAATCTTCTGGAAGAACGACGCTTGCAAAAACAGCTGGCAGATTACGACTTCGATCTGTGATCGAACGGTCGACGGCCGGAAGCCTCCCTTACGGAGGCTTTTTTCTGCCGGTCACCCAGACAATGTGCGCTGCAGTGCCCTCCTCTATACCAAGCCGTTGCGCTGGGCCAGTTCGATCAGGTCCACAAGGGAGCGGGCGTTGAGTTTGAGCAGCAAACGTGTCTTGTAGGTGCTGACGGTCTTGTTGCTGAGGAACATGCCGTCGGCAATCTCCTTGTTGGTTCGGCCCCGGGCCAACTGCTGCAATACCATCATTTCCCGACCCGACAGACGCTCGACCATATCGGCCTCGCTGGCATTGCCCATGGTGGAGCGTACCGAGTTGAGTGCCTGGTTGGGGAAGTAGCTGTAGCCCGACAGCACCGCCTTGATCGCACTCAGCAACTCGGTCAGGTCCTGTTGCTTGCACACGTAGCCGGCAGCCCCCGCCTGCATGCAACGCATGGAAAAATGGCCAGGGGCCTGTGACGTCAGCACCAGCACCTTGAAGGGCACGGATTGCTTGGTAGAAGACAGCCGGCAAATAACTTCCAGCCCGTCAAGTTTGGGAATCCCGATATCCAGTATGACAATGTCCGGCATATGCTCCCGTGCAAGTTGCAATGCATCGACACCGTTATCGGTCTCGGCAACGACCTCATAACCATGACGTTCCATTAGCATACGCACAGCAAGACGAATGACGGGATGATCATCCACGATCAGCACTTTATTCATGAGAAAGTCCAATTTCGCTGTTCGAATTATTTAGAGCAAGCACAATAGCCTAGTCGTTTCCTGGTTGGCATAGCGTTCCCCCCCGAGCAACAGCAAGCAGAGACCCACCCCACAGCGATAAAGGAATCGCCCTACAAAAAAACGCTAACTCAGATGTATCCAGTTTTATAGATCCTTTCAGACCTTTCCGGGGACTTACATATTTTGAGTGAAATATCCATGGAGTATCTGGGGGTGGGTAAACGTGCCGCACACAACTCTCAGGAAATGCCCCTTCCCTCTGCACTCCACTCAGGAATCCCGACAAGAAATGTCCGACTGTTTTAGTTCCATTCAACATATTCTCTTACATCCTTAATTCCTACAGCGTATTCCGCGCTTTATACGTTTACCTCACTTTCATGAGTGAATCTTCTGTAAGACCAGTTCCTAGGCAGGTGTAAAAAAATCATTCGCCCTACAAACTTTCAACAACAGCACCCTCGAAGGCGCATTTGAAAATGCGTCGACTGAAAAATATCAACAAATGTTTAACCATCTATAAACATCGCAATTCCACACAAAATCCATAGGCAAAAAAAATGGCCCCTGAATAAGGGGCCATTCTTAAAACCGGCTGAGACTTAGAACAACGAGCGACCTTTGTTGGCCGCAATGCGCATGCGCAGTGCGTTCAACTTGATAAAGCCTGCTGCGTCCGCCTGGTTGTAGGCGCCGCCATCTTCTTCGAAGGTAGCGATGTTGGCGTCGAACAGCGACTCATCAGACTTGCGACCGGTGACGATCACGTTGCCCTTGTACAGCTTCAGGCGCACAACGCCGTTCACATGCACCTGGGACGCATCGATCATCTGTTGCAGCATCAGACGCTCAGGGCTCCACCAGTAGCCGGTGTAGATCAGGCTGGCGTACTTGGGCATCAGCTCGTCTTTGAGGTGAGCCACTTCGCGGTCCAGGGTGATGGATTCGATGGCCCGGTGGGCGCGCAGCATGATGGTGCCGCCTGGGGTTTCGTAGCAACCACGGGACTTCATGCCCACGTAGCGGTTCTCGACGATGTCGAGACGGCCGATACCGTGTTCGCCACCGATACGGTTCAAGGTCGCCAGCACAGTGGCCGGAGTCATTTCGACGCCGTCCAGCGCGACGATGTCGCCATTGCGGTAGGTCAGTTCCAGGTATTGCGGCTTGTCTGGAGCGTTCTCCGGGGAGACGGTCCATTTCCACATGTCTTCTTCGTGCTCGGTCCAGGTGTCTTCCAGCACGCCGCCTTCATAGGAGATGTGCAGCAGGTTGGCATCCATCGAGTACGGGGACTTCTTCTTGCCGTGACGCTCGATCGGGATCGCGTGCTTTTCAGCGTAATCCATCAGTTTTTCACGGGACAGCAGGTCCCATTCACGCCAAGGGGCGATCACTTTCACGCCTGGCTTGAGTGCATAGGCGCCCAGCTCGAAACGCACCTGGTCGTTGCCCTTGCCGGTAGCACCATGGGAAATGGCGTCGGCGCCGGTTTCGTTGGCGATTTCGATCAGGCGCTTGGCGATCAGCGGACGTGCGATGGAAGTACCCAGCAGGTACTCGCCTTCGTAGACGGTGTTGGCGCGAAACATCGGGAAGACGAAATCGCGGACGAACTCTTCGCGCAGGTCGTCAATGTAGATCTCTTTCACGCCCATGGCTTGCGCCTTGGCACGTGCAGGTTCGACCTCTTCGCCCTGACCCAGGTCAGCGGTGAAGGTCACCACTTCACAGTTATAAGTATCCTGCAGCCACTTGAGGATCACCGAAGTGTCCAGGCCGCCGGAATACGCGAGAACGACCTTGTTTACGTCGGCCATGCCATCACTCCACGGGGTTGTACGGAAAGGCGTCGATTCTACCGACCAAAACCGTGGATTTACAGGGGCGCGACAGCAAATGAAGATAAAGCGACAGATTATGTCGAACGGGCGACCGATGGTCGCACCTTAAGACGTGTGTGCAGGGTTACTTGCGCCAGTGGCTTGGGGCGCCGGCTTCTCGGGGGCTGCCACGCGTTCAAGCTGGATATTCACACGACGATTGCGTGCCCGGTTGGCCGCATTGGTGTTGGGCGCAAGGGGGTAGCTTTCGCCATGGAAGCGCAGGGTGATCTGCGACTCCTGGATACCGTTGGCCTTGAAGTAGTCCATCACCGCCAAGCCACGGCGGCGAGAGACGTCGCGATTGGTCAGGCGGTTGCCGCTGTTGTCCGAATGGCCATTCAACTCGATATGGTTGACCGTCGGGTCGGCTTTCATGAATGCAAGAATCACGTCGAGTTTCTTCTTGGCGGCTGCGTCCAACTCGATACCGCCCCCCGGGAATCCGACTTCGGTCTGTTTGACCTGATCGTAATTCATCGGCAACAGCTTGGCGGTGCACAGCTGGTAGTCGTTATAAGCCTTATTGAATTTCACCGGCAACAAGCGGATTTCGGAGTAGCCGCCTTCACGGCCGTAGTGGCGGACCGTCGGGCTGCGCCCTTCCAGCAGTCCGGTGAACAGGCGACCGGCCTGGGCCTGCGAGCTATTGAACAACACATCGCCACTACCGGCACGCACGGCGCCGAGGTTGATATCGCCTCGGCCTGGCTGCCAAGGGGCGGCGGCAGCCAACAAGGTGGCCGAGCCTGTGCCCAGCGAACCGTTATAGGCTTTCAGACGAAATATTGCCTGCTCACCCGCCCGGCGCACGAACTCACCCGAACCGAAGTCTGTGATCGGCTGGGTCAGACGGCACTCGAACTGGTCGCCCTCTACCTTCCACTCAATGTTCTCCAGACGTGTCTGGAACGTGAGGGCCATCGCGGGCAGGCTGGCGAACACACTGAGCAGGGCTAGGTAATGCTGGCGCACGGGAGGCTCCACTGGTTTCTACAACACTTCAAAGCGTCATACATCGATAAGGCATACAAAAGGCTATCGGTTGCATCCTGCAAAACTTGATAGCGAGTGCCTGATAGAGTCTTTTCCGGTAGCATTCCCCCCAGATTGACCCGCCTGGAATCCCCAATGTCCGACCGCCTGACCCTGCTGCGTCCCGACGACTGGCATATTCATCTTCGCGATGGTGCTGCGTTACCCCACACCGTGGCCGATGTAGCGCGTACCTTTGGCCGCGCCATCATCATGCCTAACCTGGTTCCTCCGGTACGTAACGCCGAGCAAGCCGATGCCTACCGCCAGCGTATCCTCGCTGCACGGCCGGCCGGCAGCCGGTTCGAACCGCTGATGGTGCTGTACCTTACCGACCGCACCCAGCCCGAAGAAATTCGCGAGGCCAAGGCCAGTGGGTTTGTGCACGCCGCCAAACTGTACCCGGCCGGCGCCACCACCAACTCCGATTCCGGCGTGACCAGTATCGACAAGATCCTGCCGGCCATCGAAGCCATGGCCGACGTCGGCATGCCGCTGCTGATCCACGGTGAAGTCACCCGTGGCGATGTGGACGTGTTCGATCGCGAGAAGATCTTCATCGACGAACACATGCGTCGTGTGGTGGAGCTGTTCCCGACCCTCAAGGTCGTGTTCGAGCACATCACCACTGCCGATGCAGTGCAGTTCGTCACCGAGGCCTCGGCCAACGTTGGTGCGACCATCACCGCGCATCACCTGCTGTATAACCGCAACCACATGCTGGTAGGCGGGATTCGGCCGCACTTCTATTGCCTGCCGATCCTCAAGCGCAACACGCACCAGGTGGCCTTGCTGGATGCGGCGACCAGCGGCAATCCGAAGTTTTTCCTCGGCACCGACTCCGCGCCTCACGCCCAGCACGCCAAAGAAGCCGCGTGCGGTTGTGCCGGCTGCTACACCGCCTATGCCGCCATCGAGCTATACGCTGAAGCGTTCGAACAGCGCAACGCCCTGGACAAGCTCGAAGGGTTCGCCAGCCTCAATGGCCCGCGTTTCTACGGCCTGCCGGCGAATACCGATCGCATTACCCTGGTTCGTGAAGACTGGACCGCCCCTGCCAGCCTGCCGTTTGGCGAGCTGACTGTCATCCCGCTGCGCGCCGGTGAAACACTGCGCTGGCGCCTGCTGGAGGAAAGCAAGTGAGTGAAGACCATTACGATGACGAGCACGAGCACAGCGGTGGCGGATCCCGTCATCCGATGGCCGAGCGGTTCCGCGGCTATCTGCCGGTTGTCATCGACGTAGAAACCGGTGGTTTCAACTGCGCCACCGATGCGCTGCTGGAAATCGCCGCGACGACTATCGGCATGGACGAACAGGGTTTTGTGTTCCCGGAACACACCCACTTCTTCCGCGTCGAGCCGTTCGAAGGCGCCAATATCGAAGCGGCTGCCTTGGAGTTCACCGGGATCAAGCTCGATCACCCATTGCGCATGGCAGTAAGTGAAGAAGCGGCACTGACCGATATCTTCCGTGGCGTGCGCAAGGCATTGAAGGCCAATGGCTGCAAACGCGCGATCCTGGTCGGCCACAACAGCAGCTTTGACCTGGGCTTCCTGAATGCCGCCGTGGCGCGGTTGGACATGAAGCGCAACCCGTTTCACCCGTTCTCCAGCTTTGACACCGCTACTCTCGCCGGGCTGGCGTATGGCCAGACCGTGCTGGCCAAAGCCTGCCAGGCAGCCGGCATCGACTTTGACGGTCGTGAGGCTCATTCAGCCCGCTACGACACAGAGAAGACGGCCGAGCTGTTCTGCGGCATCGTCAACCGCTGGAAACAGATGGGCGGCTGGGAAGACTTCAACGACTGAAGTGGAATCCCGCGCATAAAAAAACCGGCCTTCTCAGGCCGGTTTTTTTTGCCGCAAACGTGGCTTACAGCTTGCCAGCGTTCTCGGTCAGGTAAGCCGCAACACCTTCCGGCGAAGCGTTCATGCCTTTGTCGCCTTTTTTCCAGTTGGCAGGGCAGACTTCGCCGTGCTCTTCGTGGAATTGCAGGGCGTCGACCAGACGGATCAGCTCTTCCATGTTACGACCCAGTGGCAGGTCGTTGATGATCTGGGAGCGAACCACGCCTTTGTCGTCGATCAGGAACGCGCCACGGAAGGCCACGCCGCCTTCGGACTCAACGTCGTAGGCCTTGGCGATGTCGTGCTTCATATCGGCAGCCATGGTGTATTTCACTTTGCCGATGCCGCCATCATTGATGGCGGTGTTGCGCCAGGCGTTGTGGGTGAAATGGGAATCGATGGAAACGGCTACCACTTCAACGTTGCGCGCCTTGAAATCGTCCATGCGGTGGTCCAGAGCGATCAGCTCCGACGGGCAGACGAAGGTGAAGTCCAGCGGGTAGAAGAACACCAGGCCGTATTTGCCTTTGATGGCTTCAGACAGTTTGAAGCTGTCTACGATTTCGCCATTGCCGAGGACGGCAGGTACGTCGAAATCCGGGGCTTGTTTGCCGACGAGTACGCTCATTGGTTATCTCCTGATGTAAGGGTGACGATTGAAGTAAAAGGACCGGCCTTGAGTCTGCCGTTTATAAGCGACAGCCCTGTGACGCAGTCACGCTTCGTGAAGACCGACCATCATACACTGAAAAAACCGTTCGTCAGTGCGGGCACGGTGCCAGTGAATACCCTACGATTCTACTTTGACAATCATTCTCGTTAACATTAAGATCCACCGCACTTAAGCCTTAAACCCGCGATGGTTCTCCCTTATGTATGTGTGCCTCTGTACTGGCGTCACCGACGGAAAAATCCGCGAAGCAATCTATGAAGGTTGCTGCAGCTACAAGGAAGTGCGTGAAGCCACCGGCGTTGCCAGCCAGTGTGGTAAATGTGCTTGCCTCGCCAAGCAAGTGGTACGGGAAACCCTGACACAGCTGCAGACCGCTCAGACCGCGCTCCCCTATTCAGCAGAATTTACACACGCCTGATTAGGCATGTTTTAAAGAACCGGACTTAGTGTCCGGTTTTTTTATGCCCGCAATTCAATAAGTTAGCGCTAAGACGCGGAACACAAACATTCTTATTCCGATTAATTTTCATTTATTATTCAATAACTTAGGTTTGACACTAGGGATTTCGCCGCTCAAACTCCGCTTTATACACAGCGATTACAGGGCAGGACCCCAGTCATGAAAGGCGACATCTCAGTCATCCAGCAACTCAACAAATCCCTTGCCAATGAACTGGTCGCGATCAATCAGTACTTTCTGCATGCACGCATGTATGACGATTGGGGCCTGGAAAAGCTGGGCAAGCGCGAATACAAAGAATCGATCAAGGCCATGAAGGACGCGGACGCGCTGATCAAGCGCATCCTGTTCCTGGAAGGCCTGCCGAACGTGCAGGACCTGGGCAAGCTGAGCATCGGCGAACACACCCAGGAAATGATAAGCAGCGACCTGGGTTTCGAGCGCAAGAGCCACAGCGACCTCAAGGCCGCCATTGCTCACTGTGAAACCAAAGGTGACTTCGGCAGCCGCGAACTGCTGGAAGACATCCTGGAAGACCAGGAAGAGCACATCGACTGGCTGGAAACCCAACTGGGCCTGATCGATAAAGTCAGCCTGGAAAACTACCTGCAGTCGCAGATGGGCGAGTAACCCCGCTTCCTGTAGAAGCAAAAAAGCCCCGCTCTCTCTCGAGAAGCGGGGCTTTTTATTGCAGGCCAATCACGCGTCGGTCTTGGCCGCCGCATTTGCCGCTGCTTCTTTGATCAGCGTTTGCAACGAACCATCAGCCGCCATCTCAACGATGATGTCGCTGCCGCCGACCAGTTCACCGGCAACCCACAGTTGTGGGAAGGTCGGCCAGTTGGCGTACTTCGGCAGGTTGGCGCGGATTTCAGGGTTTTGCAGGATATCCACGTAAGCGAATTTCTCGCCGCACGCCATGATGGCCTGGGAAGCTTTCGCGGAGAAACCGCACTGAGGAGCATTAGGCGCGCCCTTCATGTAAAGCAGAATGGTGTTGTTGGCAATCTGCTCTTTGATCGTTTCGATGATATCCATGGAACACCTCGGCTGGAACTTTGCGACTCACAGGTCGGCACGGTGGCGCATTGTAACGCAAAATTCCAGCGTGGTGCTCAGGCGGCTGCTACCTGCACCGGAACGCCATTGAGTGCGGCATTGCCCGACAACTCATCCAACTGCCGCTCGTCGGTCAAATCGTTGGCGCTCGCCCCCGGCTGTCCGCTGGCGATTGTCATCTGCACGCCTGGACGGCCATGGCCCCAACCATGCGGAAGGCTGACTACGCCGGGCATCATGTCCAGGCTGGCCAGGACTTCCACTTCAATCATGCCGATGCGCGAACTCACGCGCACGCGCTGCCCATCGCTCAACTGCCGACTGGCCAGGTCATCCGGGTGCATGAGCAATTGATGACGTGGCTTGCCCTTCACCAGCCGATGGTAGTTGTGCATCCAGGAATTATTGCTGCGCACGTGACGGCGGCCGATCAACAGCAGTTCATCGGCCACTGGCAACGGCTGCGCGGCAAAACGCGCCAGGTCGGCAAGGATCACCCCCGGCGCCGCCTGCACCTTGCCATCAACGGTTTTCAAGCGTGCCGCAAGATTGGGCTGCAGCGGCCCCAAGTCCACACCATGAGGATGGTCCGCCAGCACGGCCACCGACAACTTGTGGCTGGACGCATCACCGTACACCCCGGCACGCAGCCCGAAGTCGATCATCTGCGCAGGCGGCATGGTCGGCTTGAGCACCGCGCCCGTCTGTGCGGCAAAGGCCTTGGCCAGGCCGACAAAGATCTCCCAGTCATGCAGCGCGCCCGCAGGCTTGGGCAGGATTGCGCGATTGAAGCGGGTGACATTGCGCACCGCGAACATATTGAAGGTGGTGTCGTAGTGATCATTCTCCAGCGCCGACGTGGACGGCAGGATCAGGTCGGCATAGCGCGTGGTTTCGTTGATATAAAGGTCGATGCTGACCATGAACTCCAATCCGTCGAGGGCTTGTTCCAACTGCCGGCCGTTGGGCGTCGACAACACCGGGTTGCCCGCCACCGTCACCAACGCACGGATTTGTCCTTCCCCTTCGGTGAGCATTTCTTCGGCCAATGCTGACACCGGAAGCTCGCCGCCATACTCCGGGCGCCCGGAAACCCGGCTTTGCCAACGATTGAAATGCCCACCACCAGTCGATGCAACCAGATCCACCGCCGGCGTAGTGCACAGCGCCCCTCCCACGCGGTCCAGGTTGCCGGTCACCAGGTTGATCAGTTGCACCAGCCAATGGCACAGCGTGCCGAACGCCTGGGTCGATACCCCCATGCGTCCGTAACACACCGCCTTGTCGGCGGCAGCAAAGTCCCGCGCCAACTGGCGGATCTGTTCGGCAGGCACCGCACACTGACGGCTCATGGCCTCGGCGGTAAAGCCGGCGATGGCGCGACGAACCTCCTCAAGGCCTTCCACCGGCAAATGGCTGGTGCGGGTCAGGTTCTCGCTAAACAACGTGTTGAGCACTCCGAACAGCAATGCCGCATCACCACCCGGGCGCACGAACAGATGCTGGTCGGCCATCGCCGCCGTCTCGCTGCGCCGTGGGTCGACCACCACCACTCTGCCGCCCCGGGCCTGGATCGCCTTGAGGCGCTTCTCCACATCAGGCACGGTCATGATGCTGCCGTTGGACGCCAGTGGGTTGCCGCCCAGAATCAACATGAAGTCGGTGTGATCTATATCCGGGATTGGCAATAGCAGGCCATGGCCGTACATGAGGTAGCTGGTGAGGTGATGGGGTAACTGGTCTACCGAGGTGGCGGAAAACCGATTGCGCGTCTTCAACTGGCCCAGGAAGTAATTGCTGTGGGTCATCAGTCCGTAGTTGTGCACGCTGGGATTGCCCTGATACACCGCCACTGCATTCTGCCCATGCCGCGCCTGAATCCCTGAAAGCCGCTCGGCTACAAGCGCAAAGGCGTCTTCCCAGGCAATCGGCTGCCATTCACGGCCCACGCGCAGCATCGGCTGGTGCAGGCGGTCGGGGTCATTCTGGATATCCTGCAGCGCCACAGCCTTGGGGCAGATATGCCCGCGACTGAATGTATCCAGCGGATCCCCTTTGATCGAGGTGATCGCCAGGCTGCCGTCGTCGGCCTGGGTGGTTTCCAGGGTCAGGCCACAAATGGCTTCACACAGATGGCAGGCACGGTGGTGGAGAGTCTTGGTCATGGCCAGTCTCTTTTATAGGGGCTTTGATCCCACTATGGGCCGGGAGCGGCAGGCGCGCCAGCAACGTTCGCCACGTGAATCGACCAGCATCAGGCCCGGCCATGAGCAAGCGTGAGCAAATGTTTCAAAACCCGCCCCATAGCCTCTGAAACCGACCCAGCCTGGTCTGCGCCCGCCTCCGCGCATTGCAAAAGGTCTCGGCGCCAGTGTACAAATGGCCCGCTGCTGTCTGGAATTCATCTTCAAAAGCGCATCGGCGCCCTGCTTGAACACCCTTAAAAACCGTAGCCCTATTGGTAAGACGCGACATTTAATTATAAGATCGCGCCTTCCCCTATTTCGTCGCCCCGTGCGGCTTTCGCCGCAGGTCTCGCCCGTTGTCACAACAAACAAGGCTTTGAGTATCTGCGGTCTGTTGCAAAAAGGTAGTTAATGATGAGCGCAAGGCACTTTCTCTCCCTGATGGATTGCACGCCCGAAGAGCTGGTCAGCGTGATCCGTCGAGGCATTGAGCTTAAAGACCTGCGTAACCGCGGCGTACTGTTCGAGCCTTTGAAAAACCGCGTGCTCGGCATGATCTTCGAGAAGTCGTCGACCCGCACCCGTGTGTCGTTCGAAGCCGGCATGATCCAACTCGGTGGCCAGGCTATCTTCCTGTCCTCGCGCGACACCCAGCTGGGCCGTGGCGAGCCGATCGCCGACAGCGCGAAAGTGATGTCGAGCATGCTCGATGCCGTGATGATCCGTACCTTTGCCCACAGCACCGTGACCGAATTTTCCGCCAACTCCCGTGTACCGGTGATCAACGGCCTGTCCGATGACCTGCACCCGTGCCAACTGCTGGCCGACATGCAAACCTTCCTTGAACACCGTGGCTCGATCCAGGGCAAGACCGTGGCCTGGATCGGCGACGGCAACAACATGTGCAACAGCTATATAGAAGCGGCCATCCAATTCGACTTCCAACTGCGCGTGGCCTGCCCGGAAGGCTACGAGCCTGACGCGCGCTTCCTGGCACAAGCCGGCGACCGCGTGACCCTGGTCCGCGATCCGCGTGACGCGGTGATCGGCGCCCACCTGGTGAGCACCGACGTGTGGACCTCCATGGGCCAGGAAGACGAAACCGCCAAGCGCCTGGCCCTGTTCGCCCCGTATCAGGTGACCCGCGCCCTGCTCGACCTGGCCGCGCCCGATGTCCTGTTCATGCATTGCCTGCCGGCCCACCGTGGTGAAGAGATCAGCACCGACCTGCTCGACGACCCTCGCTCGGTCGCCTGGGACCAGGCTGAAAACCGCCTGCATGCACAAAAGGCCCTGCTCGAATTCCTCGTGCCACCGTCGTACCACCACGCATGAGCCATCCATTACTGCTGAACCTGCGCAACCTGGCATGCGGCTATCAAGATCAACGGGTGGTACAGAACCTCAACCTGCACCTCAATGCGGGCGACATCGGTTGCCTGCTGGGCTCCTCGGGTTGCGGCAAGACCACCACCCTACGAGCGATTGCCGGGTTTGAGCCGGTGCACGAAGGTGAAATCAGCCTGGCCGGCGAAGTGATCTCCAGTGCCGGGTTCACCTTGGCTCCCGAGAAACGTCGCATCGGCATGGTGTTCCAGGACTACGCGCTGTTTCCTCACCTGAGCGTGGCCGACAACATTGCTTTCGGTATTCGCAAGCACCCGCAAAAAGGCCGGGTGGTTGCCGAGTTGCTGGAGCTGGTAAACCTGAAGAACCTGGGCAAGCGCTTCCCTCATGAGCTATCCGGCGGCCAGCAACAACGCGTCGCCCTCGCCCGAGCCTTGGCGCCAGAACCGGCCTTGCTGTTGCTGGATGAGCCTTTCTCCAACCTAGATGGCGAGTTGCGACGCAAGCTCAGCCACGAAGTGCGCGACATCCTCAAGGCACGCGGCACCAGCGCGATCCTGGTGACCCATGACCAGGAAGAAGCCTTCGCCGTCAGCGACCAGGTCGGGGTGTTCAAAGAGGGCCGTCTCGAGCAGTGGGACACGCCCTACAACCTTTATCACGAACCGCAGACACCTTACGTCGCCAGCTTTATCGGCCAGGGTTACTTCATCCGTGGTCAATTGAGTTCGCCGGAATCGGTCAGCACCGAACTGGGTGAGCTGCGCGGCAACCGCGCCTACACCTGGCCTACCGGCGGTGCGGTGGATGTGTTGCTGCGCCCGGATGACATCGTCTACGCGCCGGACAGCGGGTTGAAAGCGCGGATCGTCGGCAAGACGTTCCTCGGCGCATCGACGCTGTACCGCCTGCAACTGCCGACCGGCGCGCAGCTGGAATCGATTTTTCCGAGCCATGCCGATCATCAGGTCGGTGCGGATGTGGGAATTCGAGTGGCCGCCGAACACCTGGTGTTGTTCCAGGCGTCCGGCAGCACGGCCGCACACCTCCCTCCAGTCGAATCCGGCGTACGGCGTTACAGCCCGGTATAAAGCCCCGTCATACCCGGCCAATTTCCGCGAACTTGGCCTGGGTGTGCTCAGCCAGCACCGCCGCCGGCAGCTCAACCTCCAACCCCCTCCTTCCCGCGCTCACAAAAATCGTCGCGAACGGCTGCGCCGTCACATCGATAAACGTGCGCAGACGCTTTTTCTGACCCAGCGGGCTGATGCCGCCCAACAGATAGCCAGTGGAGCGTTGCGCGGCCACCGGGTCGGCCATTTCGACTTTCTTGACGCCTGCCGCGTGTGCCAGGGCCTTCAGATCCAGACTTCCGACGACCGGCACCACTGCCACCAGTAATTCGCCCTTCTCGCTGCTGGCCAGCAAGGTCTTGAACACCTGCGCTGGGTCCAGGCCCAACTTTTCCGCGGCCTCCAGCCCATAGGACGCCGCCTTTGGGTCATGTTCGTAACTGTGGACTCGATGTTCGGCGCGAACTTTTTTCAACAGGTCCAATGCAGGCGTCATGGTATCTCCGAGGCATGGCAAACAGATGGCCAATTCTAGGCCAAGCCCACATAAAACGCTCTAGTCCGCCCACTCTTGCGGTACACACGCAATGTGACAAGCGTGATCATTCACCAGACCAATAGTTTGAAAGTGACTGACAGTTCACTTTCGACCTTTGACAGCCGTCATTCTTGTCTATATTTTTTCGTTTCCGAATACTGTAGGAATACACCCGCAGCGTTCAAAGCAGTAAGCCATGGTCGGGATGGGGATCCCTGCCACGGTGAAAATCGCGCAACAGCCCGTTGAGGTTGTGCGCCAGACAAGAACAACAACTGAGGTTTTCCATGACAACTGCTCTTCAACAGCCTTCACTTTCGAGCCAATGCATGGCCGAATTCCTGGGGACTGCGCTTCTGATCTTCTTCGGTACAGGATGTGTCGCTGCGCTCAAGGTCGCGGGTGCCAGCTTTGGCTTGTGGGAGATCAGTATCATCTGGGGGGTCGGCGTCAGCATGGCGATCTACCTGAGCGCCGGTATTTCCGGAGCCCACCTCAACCCGGCTGTCAGCATCGCGCTGTGCATTTTCGCCGACTTCGAAAAGCGCAAACTGCCCTTCTACATTCTCGCCCAGATCGCCGGCGCCTTCTGCTCGGCGGCCTTGGTGTACACGCTCTACAGCAACCTGTTTTTCGATTACGAACAAACCCATCATATGGTGCGCGGCTCCCAGGCCAGCCTGGAATTGGCGTCGGTGTTCTCCACTTACCCCCATGCGCTGCTGAGCACCGCCCAGGCGTTCCTGGTGGAAATGGTCATCACCGCCATTCTGATGGGCGTGATCATGGCCCTCACCGATGACAACAACGGCCTGCCACGCGGCCCGTTGGCGCCCCTGCTGATCGGCCTGCTGATCGCAGTGATCGGCAGCGCCATGGGCCCGTTGACCGGCTTTGCGATGAACCCGGCGCGGGATTTCGGGCCCAAGCTGATGACCTTTTTTGCGGGTTGGGGTGAAATGGCCTTCACTGGCGGCCGCGATATTCCTTACTTCCTCGTACCGATTTTCGCGCCGATTGTCGGCGCATGCCTCGGCGCCGCGGCCTATCGCGGGCTGATTGCCCGTCACCTGCCGAGCGCCGCACCTGCTATAGCTGAAGCAACACCTGACACGGCTGTCAACGGCAAGACCCGTATTTCCTGATAGCGCCAGCCTGAACGTACCTGCCCTTTTTACGGCCCAGGCTGATTACCGACTTTCTTATTTTCCAAGGCATTCGACATGACCGATATTCAGAATAAGAACTACATCATCGCCCTTGACCAAGGCACCACCAGTTCCCGGGCGATCATCTTCGATCGTGACGCCAACGTGGTCTGCACCGCCCAGCGCGAATTCGCCCAGCATTACCCGCAGGCGGGCTGGGTCGAACATGACCCGATGGAAATCTTCGCCACCCAGAGCGCCGTGATGGTCGAGGCCCTGGCTCAAGCGGGCCTGCACCATGACCAGGTCGCCGCCATCGGTATCACCAACCAGCGTGAAACCACCGTGGTGTGGGACAAAGTCACCGGTCGCCCGATCTACAACGCGATCGTCTGGCAGTGCCGCCGCAGCACCGAGATCTGCCAGCAGCTCAAGCGCGACGGCCACGAGCAATACATCGGCGACACCACCGGCCTGGTCACCGACCCGTACTTCTCCGGCACCAAGCTCAAGTGGATCCTCGACAACGTCGAAGGCAGCCGCGAGCGTGCGCGCAACGGCGAGCTGCTGTTCGGCACCGTCGACAGCTGGCTGATCTGGAAATTTACCGGCGGCAAGACCCACGTCACCGACTACACCAACGCTTCGCGCACCATGCTCTTCAACATCCACACCCTGGAGTGGGATGCGAAGATGCTGGAGATCCTCGACGTGCCGCGCGAAATGCTGCCGGAAGTGAAGTCCTCCTCGGAAATCTACGGCCGTACCAAAAGCGGCATCGCCATCGGCGGTATCGCCGGCGACCAACAGGCCGCCCTGTTCGGCCAGATGTGCGTCGAAGCCGGCCAGGCCAAGAACACCTACGGCACCGGCTGCTTCCTGCTGATGAACACCGGCGACAAAGCGGTGAAGTCCAAGCACGGCATGCTCACCACCATCGCCTGCGGTCCGCGTGGCGAAGTGGCCTACGCCCTGGAAGGTGCTGTATTCAACGGCGGTTCCACCGTGCAGTGGCTGCGTGATGAGCTGAAAATCATCAACGATGCCCACGACACCGAATACTTTGCCGGCAAGGTCAAGGACAGCAACGGCGTGTACCTGGTACCCGCGTTTACCGGCCTGGGCGCGCCCTACTGGGACCCGTATGCCCGTGGCGCACTGTTCGGCCTGACCCGTGGCGTACGCGTGGATCACATCATTCGTGCAGCGCTGGAGTCAATTGCCTACCAGACCCGCGACGTGCTCGACGCCATGCAACAGGACTCCGGCGAACGCCTCAAGGCCCTGCGTGTGGACGGCGGCGCGGTGGCCAACAACTTCCTGATGCAATTCCAGGCCGACATCCTCGGCACCCAGGTCGAGCGCCCACAAATGCGTGAAACCACCGCACTCGGCGCCGCCTACCTGGCCGGCCTGGCATGCGGCTTCTGGGGCAGCCTGGACGAGTTGCGCGGCAAGGCGGTGATCGAGCGCGAATTCGAACCGCAACTGGACGAAGCCGCCAAGGAAAAACTCTACGCCGGTTGGCAAAAAGCTGTCAGCCGCACCCGTGATTGGGAGCCGCACGAAGGCGCTGAATAAGCCAACGTCGGGTTGTAACTGGCAGGGAGCGGATTCCTGCGTCATCATGGGCCACTTTTGTATGGCAGCCCAAAGGACGCCCCATGAATCTGCCTCCCCGCCAACAACAAATCCTCGAACTGGTCCGCGAACGCGGCTATGTCAGTATCGAGGAAATGGCGCAGCTCTTCGTTGTTACCCCGCAAACCATCCGCCGCGATATCAACCAACTGGCGGACGCCAATCTGCTGCGCCGCTACCACGGCGGCGCGGCCTATGACTCCAGCGTCGAAAACACCGCCTACGCCATGCGGGCCGACCAGATGCGCGACGAGAAACAGCGCATCGGCGAAGCCATCGCCGCGCAGATCCCCGATCACGCCTCGTTGTTCATCAATATCGGCACCACCACCGAATCCATCGCCCGTGCGTTACTCAACCACAACCATCTGAAAATCATCACCAACAACCTCAACGTCGCCACCATGCTCAGTGCCAAGGACGACTTCGACGTGCTGCTGACCGGCGGCAATGTGCGGCGTGACGGGGGCGTGGTCGGTCAGGCGAGTGTCGATTTCATCAACCAGTTCAAGGTCGACTTTGCCTTGGTGGGCATCAGTGGTATCGATGAAGATGGCAGCTTGCTCGACTTTGACTACCAGGAAGTCCGGGTTTCCCAGGCGATCATCGCCAATGCGCGCCAGGTGATCCTGGCGGCGGACTCCAGCAAGTTCGGGCGCAATGCCATGATTCGCCTGGGTCCGATCAGCCTGGTGGATTGCCTGGTGACGGATCAGCAGCCGGTGCCAGCGTTGGTGCAGTTGCTCAATGACCACAAGGTTCGTCTGGAAGTGGTGTAGCGTCTGCACTGACGCCATCCGGGGCAAGCCCCCTCCCACAGGTTGATCACATTCCAATGTGGGAGGGGGCTTGCCCCCGATAGCTATTGACCAGACCTCCCATTTCTCCAGCCAGCACTGGCTCATGTTCACAAATTTTCCTTTGCCCGCCCTTCGATGAGTTTTTTCAATCGAACTCAGGTGGCTGCGCGCGCGTTTATCAGCTACCATTTTCGCAAATGAACATTAATGTTCGAATTCCAATACGAAAAAGATCGCGAGGCCAGCCGATGAACCCTTCTACCTTGCCTGCTCCACCGCTTGCCGAAGTCTATGATGTTGCCGTTATCGGCGGCGGGATCAATGGCGTCGGTATTGCAGCAGACGCAGCCGGTCGCGGTTTGTCGGTATTCCTTTGCGAAAAGGACGACCTGGCCAGCCACACCTCCTCCGCCAGCAGCAAGCTGATCCACGGCGGCCTGCGCTACCTCGAACATTACGAATTCCGCCTGGTGCGCGAAGCCCTGGCCGAACGTGAAGTGCTGCTGGCCAAGGCCCCGCACATCGTCAAGCAGATGCGCTTCGTGCTGCCGCACCGCCCGCACCTGCGTCCGGCGTGGATGATCCGCGCCGGCCTGTTTCTGTACGACCACTTGGGCAAGCGTGAAAAACTGGCCGGTTCGAAAAGCCTCAAGTTCGGCGCCGACAGCCCGCTGAAAAGCGAAATCACCCAAGGTTTCGAATACTCCGACTGCTGGGTCGATGACGCCCGCCTCGTGGTGCTCAACGCTATGGCCGCCCGCGAAAAAGGCGCGCACATCCACACCCAGACCCGTTGCATCAGCGCCCACCGCAGCAATGGCATGTGGGAAATGAACATGGAGCGCGCCGACGGCAGCCTGTTTTCGATCCGCGCCCGGGCCCTGGTGAACGCTGCCGGCCCGTGGGTCGCCAAGTTCATCAAGGACGACCTGAAGCTGGATTCGCCCTACGGCATCCGCCTGATCCAGGGCAGCCACCTGATCGTGCCGAAACTGTATGAAGGCGCCCACGCGCATATCCTGCAGAACGAAGACCAGCGCATCGTCTTCACCATTCCGTACCTGAACCACCTGACCATCATCGGCACCACCGACCGCGAATACACCGGCGATCCGGCAAAAGTGGCGATCACCGAAGGTGAAACCGACTACATGCTGAAAGTGGTCAACGCGCACTTCAAGAAGCAACTGAGCCGCGATGACATCGTGCACACCTACTCCGGCGTACGCCCGCTGTGCAACGACGAATCGGACAACCCGTCGGCCATCACCCGTGACTACACCCTGGCACTGTCCGGTGGCACGGGCGAAGCGCCGATCCTGTCGGTGTTCGGCGGCAAGCTGACCACCTATCGCAAACTCGCTGAATCGGCCATGGCGCAACTGGCACCGTACTTCACCCAGATGCGCCCGAGCTGGACCGCCACCGCCAGCCTGCCGGGCGGTGAAAACATGACGACGCCAGAAGCCCTGGCCGAAGCGATTCGCAGCAAGTTCGACTGGATACCGAGCGAGATCGCCCGCCGTTGGTCCACCACCTACGGCAGCCGCACCTGGCGCCTGCTGGAAGGTGTGCAGTCGCTGGCCGACCTGGGCGACCACCTGGGCGGTAGCCTGTACACCCGCGAAGTCGATTACCTGTGCGCCGAAGAGTGGGCCACCCAGCCCCAGGACGTGCTGTGGCGCCGTACCAAGCTCGGCCTGTTCACCACCCCGGAAGAACAGGACAACGTGCAACGTTACCTGTCCAAGGTCGAGCAGACCCGTGCAAAGATTGAAGCGGCCTGATCAGGTCGCCCCGCAAAGCCCCTGCGCCGGACGGCCCAGGGGCTTTTTTATGCAAGATAAATCCCACACGCCCTATTCGGTTTTCCGAACGCCATACCACCGCCTATTCGGATTGCCGGATCACGGCATGATAAATTCCTCGAAACAAAAATTTAATACCCTTATAAATCAAATAGATAACCTTTTATTCGAGGTATGGCACGACTCATGCTCTACACTCCCTGACGATTGCCTGAGACGCCTCAGGAGCCGTCACGGGCATTCGCTGTACAAGAGAGCCGTCTAGCCGGCTTCATAAAAAAAACAAATGTCGAGGAAGTATTGATGCGCATCGTTCCCCATATCCTGGGCGCAGCTATCGCTGCTGCTCTGATCAGCACTCCAGTTTTCGCCGCCGAACTCACCGGCACACTGAAGAAAATCAACGACTCCGGCACCATCACCCTCGCTCACCGCGACAGCTCCATTCCGTTTTCCTACATCGCGGATGGCTCGGGCAAACCTGTGGGCTACTCCCACGACATTCAGCTGGCTATCGTTGAAGCCCTGAAAAAAGACCTGAACAAGCCCGACCTGAAGGCCAAGTACAACCTGGTCACTTCGCAAACCCGTATTCCGCTGATCCAGAACGGCACCGCGGACCTCGAGTGCGGTTCCACCACCAACAACGCCGAACGCGCCCAACAAGTTGATTTCACCGTCAACATCTTCGAAATCGGCACCCGTCTGCTGGTCAAGAAAGACAAGGATGGCAAGCCGAGCTACGCCGACTTCGCCGACCTGAAAGGCAAGAACGTCGTGACCACCGCTGGCACCACGTCCGAGCGCATCATCAAGGCGATGAACGCCGACAAGCAGATGGGCATGAACGTCATCTCCGCCAAAGACCACGGCGAATCCTTCCAGATGCTGGAAAGCGGCCGCGCCGTAGCGTTCATGATGGACGACGCCCTGCTGGCCGGTGAAGAAGCCAAGGCCAAGAAGCCGGACGACTGGGTCATCACCGGTACTCCACAGTCCTTTGAGGCCTACGCCTGTATGGTTCGCAAAGGCGACCCGGACTTCAAGAAGGCTGTAGATGACGCCATCGTTGCCCTGTACAAATCCGGCGAAATCAACAAGATCTACAGCAAATGGTTCGAGAGCCCGATCCCACCAAAAGGCCTGAACCTGAACTTCCCGATGAGCGACAAGGTGAAGGAGCTGATCGCCAACCCAAGCGACAAACCAGCCCCTGACGTAAAAATCTGATACCTGACTAAGCTTATCTCCTGAGGGAGCCAACCTCCCTCAGGCGTCTGTTACTACCTGCTGGCTTTATTGTGGAACACTCGACCTGGCGGTTTTCGAGCCGATCGCGTGTGCCTGGCGTTCATCGCCAGGCGGGAAAGGATCTTCCCCAAGCGGGTGCTTGTACATCGATCGATCTCGAGGGGAGACCCTAATGAATTACAACTGGGACTGGGGCGTGTTCTTCAAGTCCACTGGCGTGGGCAGCGAGACTTATCTCGACTGGTACATCGCTGGCTTGGGCTGGACCATCGCCATCGCTGTCGTGGCATGGATTATCGCCTTGCTGCTGGGGTCCATTCTGGGCGTCATGCGCACCGTGCCAAACCGCATCGTAGCGGGCATCGCGACCTGCTACGTGGAACTGTTTCGTAACGTGCCGCTGCTGGTTCAGCTGTTCATCTGGTACTTCCTGGTACCCGACATGCTGCCGCAGAACCTGCAGGACTGGTACAAACAGGACCTCAACCCGACCACCTCCGCCTACCTGAGCGTTGTCGTGTGCCTGGGCCTGTTCACCGCCGCCCGAGTGTGCGAGCAAGTGCGTACCGGCATCCAGGCGCTGCCACGCGGCCAGGAATCCGCTGCACGCGCCATGGGCTTCAAGCTGCCGCAGATCTACTGGAACGTGCTGCTGCCCCAGGCCTACCGGATCATCATTCCGCCGCTTACCTCGGAATTCCTCAACGTCTTCAAGAACTCCTCCGTGGCGTCCCTGATCGGCCTGATGGAACTGCTGGCGCAAACCAAGCAGACCGCCGAGTTCTCGGCCAACCTGTTTGAAGCCTTCACCCTGGCCACGCTGATCTACTTCACCCTGAACATGAGCCTGATGTTGCTGATGCGCGTGGTCGAGAAGAAAGTCGCAGTGCCCGGCCTGATCTCCGTGGGGGGTAAATAATGGACTTCGATTTCAGCGGCATCATCCCCGCCATCCCGGGCCTGTGGAACGGCATGGTCATGACCCTGCAGTTGATGGTCATGGGCGTGGTCGGCGGTATCGCGCTGGGTACGGTCCTGGCGCTGATGCGCCTGTCGTCCAGCAAACTGCTGTCGCGCGTTGCCGGCGCTTATGTGAACTACTTCCGCTCCATCCCGCTGCTGCTGGTGATCACCTGGTTCTACCTGGCGGTGCCGTTCGTATTGCGCTGGATCACCGGCGAAGACACCCCGATCGGCGCATTCACCTCCTGCGTCGTGGCGTTCATGATGTTCGAAGCCGCGTACTTCTGTGAAATCGTGCGGGCCGGCGTGCAGTCGATCCCCAAGGGCCAGATGGCGGCTGCACAGGCCATGGGCATGACCTACGGCCAGACGATGCGCCTGATCATCCTGCCCCAGGCGTTCCGCAAGATGACCCCGTTGCTGCTGCAACAGTCGATCATCCTGTTCCAGGACACCTCGCTGGTCTACACCGTGGGCCTGGTGGATTTCCTCAACTCCGCCCGTTCCAACGGCGACATCATCGGCCGCTCCAATGAGTTCCTGGTTTTCGCCGGTGTCGTCTACTTCATCATCAGCTTTTCCGCCTCGCTGCTGGTCAAGCGTCTGCAAAAAAGGTTTGCCGTATGATCTCTATCAAGAACATCAACAAGTGGTATGGCGACTTCCAGGTGCTGACCGATTGCAGCACCGAGGTTAAAAAAGGCGAAGTGATCGTGGTGTGCGGGCCGTCCGGCTCGGGTAAATCCACCCTGATCAAGTGCGTCAACGCGCTGGAACCGTTCCAGAAGGGCGACATCGTGGTCGACGGCACTTCCATCGCCGACCCGAAGACCAACCTGCCGCAGCTGCGCTCGCGCGTCGGCATGGTGTTCCAGCACTTCGAACTGTTCCCGCACCTGACCATCACCGAAAACCTGACCATCGCGCAGATCAAGGTGCTGGGCCGCAGCAAGGAAGAAGCCACCAAGAAAGGCCTGCAACTGCTCGAGCGCGTCGGCCTGTCGGCACATGCGCACAAGCACCCGGGCCAGCTCTCCGGCGGCCAGCAACAACGTGTGGCGATTGCCCGCGCCCTGGCCATGGACCCGATCGTCATGCTGTTCGACGAACCGACCTCGGCGCTGGACCCGGAAATGGTCAACGAAGTGCTCGACGTGATGGTGCAACTGGCCCAGGAAGGCATGACCATGATGTGCGTGACCCACGAAATGGGCTTCGCCCGCAAAGTGGCCGACCGCGTGATCTTCATGGACGCCGGCAAGATCATCGAAGACTGCCCGAAAGAAGAGTTCTTCGGCGACATCAGCGCCCGCTCCGAACGCGCGCAGCACTTCCTCGAGAAAATCCTGCAGCACTAAGAAGCAACTCGCTGCTCTGTCTGTGAAGACGGGCTTGTTGTGGCGAGCGGGCTTGCCCCGCTCGCCACAGAATAAGCACCATCAGCACAACTGGTTGACCCAAGGCATCTGTGATGAAATGCGACCCCAACCAATTTCGCGCCGCACCGCCATCACTTGCCGTGAAACCACGTCTGATCCGCCAACTGTTCCTGCCGCCCCTGATCATCGCCCTGATGATCGGCCTGGGTTTCATCGGCTTCTGGGTCAGTGAGTACTACGGCATCCGCACCCTCAGCGACACCGGCGAACGCCAGTTGGAGTTGCATGCCCGCACCGTCGAAAGCGAGCTGAGCAAATACACCTACCTGCCCAGCCTGCTGGAACTGGAGTCCAGCGTCTCCACGCTGCTGGCCGACCCGAACCAGGAAACCCGCAAGACCGTCAACGATTACCTCGAAGGCCTGAACCGACGCAGTCGCAGTCGGGCCATCTACGTGATGGACACCACCGGCCGCGTGCTGGCCACCAGTAACTGGCGCGATGCCGACAGTTACCAGGGTGAAGACCTGTCCTTCCGCGCCTATTTCCAGAACGCCGTGCGGGGCCAGCCAGGTCGCTTCTACGGCATCGGCAGCACCAACGGCGAACCCGGCTACTACCTGGCCCACGGCCTGGAAGAGCATGGCAAGATCATCGGCGTCGCGGTGGTCAAGGTACGCCTCGAAGCCCTTGAGGAGCGCTGGCAACGCGCACGCCTCGAAGCGTTCGTGAGCGACGAAAACGGCATCATCATCCTCTCCAGTGACCCGGCCCGGCGCCTCAAGGCCGTGCGCCCGCTGAGCGATGACACCAAGGACCGCCTGGCCCACAGCCTGCAATATTACTGGGCGACGCTGAACGAGCTGGAGCCCCTGGCCCGCGAGCGCCTCAACGAAGGCACCGAGAAGCTGACCTTCCCGGCCAACAGCGAAGTGGTCAACGACGCCCACGAAGTCAGCTACCTGGCGCAGACCCGTCCGCTCAACGACACGCCGTGGAATTTCACCCTGCTCACCCCGCTCAACGACCTGCGCCGCGCCGCAATCAACCAGGGCATCCTGGTGGCCGTTGCGTTTGGCCTGGTGGCGTTTTTGCTGATTGCCTGGAACGAGCGACGCAAAGTCATCGCCACACGCCTCGCCGCACGGGAAGCCTTGCAGGAAGCCAACAGCCAGTTGGAACGACGGATTGCCGAGCGCACCGCCGACCTGCGCGCCAGCAACGAACGGCTCAAGGGCCAGATCCGCGAACGGCGCCAGGCCGAAGAAACCCTGCGCCGTGCCCAGGATGAACTGGTGCAGGCCGGCAAACTGGCGGCCATCGGCCAGATGTCCACCAGCATCGCCCACGAATTGAATCAGCCACTGGCCGCGCTGCGTACCCTGTCCGGCAACACCGTGCGTTTCCTGGAGCGCGGCGCCCTGGATACCGCCAGCGCCAACCTCAAGACCATCAATGAACTGATCGACCGCATGGGCCGTATCACCGCCAGCCTGCGCTCCTTCGCCCGGCGCGGAGACGACCAGGGCGAAGCCAGCCTGGCCAAAGCGGTAGACGCCGCGTTCCAGGTGCTCGGCGCACGCCTGGACAGCCTGCCACTGACCCTGCACCGCGACTTTTCCCACGCCCAATTGCAAATCGACCAGACGCGCCTGGAACAGATCCTGGTCAACCTGATCGGCAATGCCCTCGACGCCATGCAAGCCCAACCGGCGCCGCAATTGTGGCTGGAGGGCAGCAGCAGCGAGGGCAAATACCGCCTGCAAGTGCGCGACAATGGCCACGGCATCGATCCCGAGGCGCGCAAGCATTTGTTCGAACCGTTCTTCACCACCAAGCCCGGCGAGCAAGGCCTGGGCCTGGGCCTGACGCTGTCTGCCAGCCTCGCGGCGGCCACCGGCGGCAACCTCGCCGTGGAACACCCGGCCAGTGGTGGAACGGCCTTTGTCTTGTGCCTGCCGCTGGCGGGCACTCAACAAGCTGAGTCGACATGAATACAAACGCTACCGCCGTTAAAGAAGACCTCACCGTGCTGATCGTCGAAGACGACCCCCACGTGTTGCTCGGCTGCCAGCAAGCCCTGGCCCTGGAAGATATTCCCAGCGTCGGCGTGGGCAGTGCCGAAGAAGCCTTGAAGCGCATCGGCGAAAACTTCGCCGGCATCGTGATCAGCGATATCCGTTTGCCGGGCATCGACGGCCTGGAGCTGCTCACCCGCCTCAAGGCCCTGGATAAAAGCCTGCCGGTGGTGCTGATTACCGGGCACGGCGATATTTCCATGGCGGTCGGCGCGATGCGCAACGGCGCCTATGACTTCATGGAGAAACCCTTCTCCCCCGAACGCCTGGTCGACGTCGCCCGGCGCGCCCTGGAGCAGCGCGGGCTGGCGCGGGAAGTCTGGTCGCTGCGCCGCCAATTGGCCGAGCGCGATTCGCTGGAAGGCCGCATCATCGGCCGTTCGCCGGCCATGCAGAACCTGCGCGAACTGATCGCCAACGTCGCCGACACCTCGGCCAACGTGCTGATCGAAGGCGAGACCGGCACCGGCAAGGAACTGGTCGCGCGCTGCCTGCATGATTTCAGCCGGCGTCACGCCCACCAGTTTGTCGCCCTGAATTGCGGCGGCCTGCCGGAGAACCTCTTCGAAAGCGAGATTTTCGGCCACGAAGCCAACGCCTTCACCGGTGCCGGCAAGCGCCGCATCGGCAAGATCGAACACGCCCACGAAGGCACGCTGTTCCTCGATGAAGTGGAAAGCATGCCGATCAACCTGCAGATCAAGTTGCTGCGGGTATTGCAGGAACGCACTCTGGAACGCCTGGGGTCGAACCAGAGTGTCGCAGTGGATTGCCGGGTGATCGCCGCCACCAAGTCCGACCTCGACGAACTGAGCCGCGCCAACCAGTTCCGCAGCGACCTGTACTACCGCCTCAACGTGGTAACCCTGGAACTGCCGCCCCTGCGCGAGCGTCGCGAAGACATCCTGCAACTGTTCGAACACTTCCTGCAGCAGTCATCCCTGCGTTTCGACCGCACTGCGCCGGAGCTGGACAACCAGACCCTGTCGAGCCTGATGAGCCACGACTGGCCGGGCAACGTGCGCGAATTGCGCAACGTCGCCGAACGCTTCGCCCTCGGCCTGCCCGCCTTCAAGAAAAGCGGCGCCAGCAGCGGCGGCCAGGGGCTGGCCTTTACCGAGGCAGTGGAGGCCTTCGAACGCAACCTGCTCAACGATGCGCTGCAACGCAGCGGCGGCAACCTGACCCAGGCCAGCCAGGAACTGGGGATGGCCAAGACCACGCTGTTCGACAAGGTCAAGAAGTACGGGTTGAGTCACTGATGGACTTGCTATTGAAGGCCGCCCTCGGCGCGGCAGTGGTGCTGATTCTGGCGGCGCTGGCCAAGACCAAAAACTATTACATCGCAGGGCTGGTGCCGCTGTTTCCGACCTTTGCGTTGATCGCCCACTACATCGTCGGCAAAGGGCGCTCGGTAGACGACTTGAAGACCACGATCCTGTTCGGGATGTGGTCGATCATTCCGTATTTTGTGTACCTGGCGACCTTGTATGTGATGGTCGATCGGATGCGGTTGGAGGCATCACTGGCCGTGGCCGCCGTGGCGTGGTTGATGGCCGCGACGGTGCTGGTGAGCATATGGGTACGCGTCCACACCTGACCCAGCACGGTCAAAACTGTGGGAGGGGGCTTGCCCCCGATGGCGGTGTATCAGAGACAGAAAAGCTGTCTGACCCACTGCAATCGGGGGCAAGCCCCCTCCCACATTTTTATCCCGGTTGAGTCAGCGGACGATCTTGTCGACCTGAATGCCCAGCTTCTTCAGGCGATACCAGAAACTGCGCTCGGAAATCCCGATCTTCGCCGCCGCTGCGGCCTGCACGCCATTGCTCTCCTGCAACGCTGCCAGAATATAGGCCTTCTCCACCTCTGCCAGCGCCGCATCCAGGTCCTGGGGAATGCCCGGCCCATCGCTGAGGATCGCCGTCACACCGCCCTCGCTCGGTTTGGATGCAAACAGATAACCCGGCAGGTCGATATCCTCGATTACCGGTGACGCCGCCACGATGGTCGCGCGCTCCACGCAGTTCTGCAGTTCACGGATATTGCCCGGCCAGTGATACGCCGCCATGGCCTGCAAGGCTTCCGGGCTGAAGCCAGTGATGCGTTTGCCGGCGGTGGCACTCAGGGTGTGGGCGAAGTGGCGGGCCAACGGCGCGATGTCTTCCACCCGCTCGCGCAAGGCCGGCAACGGGATCGGGAACACGTTGAGGCGGTAATACAGGTCTTCGCGAAACTCTTTGTTGGCCACCGCGTCCAGCAAATTCTTGTTGGTGGCGGCAATCACCCGCACGTCCACCTTGCGCTCGCGCGGGTCGCCCACCGGTTCGATCACCCGCTCCTGCAATGCACGCAGGATCTTCGCCTGCAACGCCAACGGCATGTCGCCCACTTCGTCGAGAAACAACGTGCCCTTGTCGGCCTGCTGGAAACGCCCTACCCGGTCGGCCACGGCGCCGGTAAACGCGCCTTTGCGATGGCCGAACATTTCGCTTTCCAGCAGCCCTTCCGGGATCGCCGCACAGTTGACCGCCACGAACGGCTGGTCGGCACGGCTGCCGTGTTTGTGGATGGCGCGGGCGACCATTTCCTTGCCGGTGCCGCTTTCGCCGGTGAGCAGGATGGTGGCGCTGCTGTCGCGCACCGAGTCCACCGCCTGCAGCACTTTGCGAAACGCCGGGCTGTCACCCACCAGGCTGTCGAACTGTGCGTGCTCGTCCAGTTCGGCGCGCAGGCGCGCGTTGTCGCGCATGATGTCGCGAAACTGCAGGGCCTTGGCCACGGTGATGTCCAGCTCGTCGATATCGAACGGCTTGGCGATGTAGTCGTAGGCGCCATTGCGCATCGACTGCACGGCGTTTTTCACGGTGCTGTAGGCAGTCATCACGATCACCGGCACGTGGGGGTAACGCACCTTGATCTCGGCCAGCAGCGCCGGCCCGTCCATGCCTGGCATGCGCCAGTCGCTGATCACCAGGTCGATGTCTTCCTGCTCCAGCACCTTGAGCGCGTGCAGGCCGTTGCCGGCGATGAACACCTGCACGTTGTTCTGGCCCAGGGCCGACGCCAGCAGGTCGCAGAGCTTGGGTTCGTCGTCGACTACCAGAATGTTATGCGTCATGACTGTCCTCGTCGTCTTCGCCCATCGCCGGAATGTACAGGCTGAACGTGGCGCCGGCATCTTTTTCACTGGCGCATTCGATGCTGCCGTCGTGACTTTCCATGATCGAATAGACTTTGGCCAGGCCCAGCCCGGTGCCCGAGGCCTTGGTGGTGACGAACGGGGTAAAGATACGTTCGATCATGTCCGCCGGAATGCCCTGGCCGGTGTCGGCGATGCTGATCACTGTGTTGTCGTCCACCGAGCGAATGCCCAACGTCAGCCGCCCGCCTTCGGGCATCGCGTCGACGGCGTTGAGAATCAGGTTGAGACACGCCTGCTTGAGCTGCTTGGCGTCGGCATAGATGGTCGCTCCCGGCGCCTGGTCATCGACATGCGCATCGATCGCATGGGTGGCCAGTTCCGGCGCGCAAAAGCCGAGGATCTCGTCCACCAGCGCGCGCGCCGGCTGCAACACGCGCAGCGGCGGGTTGGGCTTGGCGAAGTCGAGGAACTCGGTGATCAGGTCGTTGATGCGGCTGACCTCACTGACCACGTATTCCAGGTGACGCTTGTCGGTTTCCGGCAGATCGGCACGCCGATGCAACAGTTGCGTGGCTGTCTTGATGATGCCCAGCGGGTTGCGGATCTCGTGGGCCAGGCCCATGGCGACTTCGCCCAGGGCGTGCAGGCGATCGCGTCGGCGCAACTGGGCCTCAAGGTAATGCAACTCGCCCAGGCGCTCGGTCATATGGTTGAAGGTGCTGCTCAACTGCGCCAGCTCATCGCCGCCGCTGACCGGCACACGGTGTTCGTAATGACCCGAAATCACCGCGTCCACACCTTGGGACAGGTCGCGCAGCGGTTTGGTCAGGCGCCGCGACACCAACACCCCGGCCGCTAGCGACAAGGCCGAGCTAAGCAGGAAGATCAGCACGAACAGGTTGCTCTGGTTGACCAGCCCGACCAGGCTGGTGTGGCGCAACAGACCGCTGAAAATCACGCCCTGCAAATCCCCCGCATCATTGAAGATCGGCCAGTACAGCCCGCTGTAGTTGTTGGTGAACTGCTCGCTGGGCTGGCGGGTGCTGCGCATCGCCGCTTCGACGCTCTTGGGGATGCGCGAGGGGTGATCCACGAAGCGCTGGGTCGAGAAGATCTCGGAAAAACCGTCGGGGTTGGCCAGGTACAGGCGCAGGTCGAGGGAATGCACATCGGCCACGCTGGTGAGGAAACTGCTGTCCAGGTAGGTGGCGACCAGCAACAGGTAGTCGACACCGTCACGGCTGGTTTCAAAGGTCGACACCACCAGGCCGGTATTCACCCCGGCCACCTGCACGGTCTGCAACACCGCGTTGCTGGTCAGGTTGATCTGTTTGACGATGTCATCGGAGGCGGTGCTGAATTCGACCTTGTGGTCGCTGGCGCGAATCAGCGCCACCACGTCGATGTCGGTAGCGTCGGCAATGTCGGCGGTCAGGCGGTCGTGCTTGGCGGCTTGCCGGCTTGACGGCGGGCTGGTGTAGCGCAGGAACAACTTGGCCATGCGCGCGTTGTCGTGAAGGATGTCGCCGATTTCGTCCTTGACGATCTTGGTCGACTCCTGCAGCCAGATGCGCACGTTGCTGTCGAAGATCTGCGACAGCGTGGTCGCGGCCAGCTCGGCCGCGATCATGGTAGGAATCACGCTGACCAACCAGAACGCCAGCACCAGCTTGCGCTGGACGCTCCAGCGCGAAATGGCAAAGGGGCGGGCTTTCTGGCGGGTCTTGGTGATCATCAGGTTTCGCTTATCGCAGCAGCCATGGCAGGGTCGGAACGGTCCGGTCGAATAAACAGTTTTACAAGCTTGAGCAGGCCGTTGACCAGCCGGTTGCGGTGACGGAAAAACACACTGTTGCCCTGAAACTCGCAGCCCAGGCGCAGCTTACTGGCATACCCGGCCTGGCCGCACTCATACACGGCAATATTGTGTTGAATACAGTAGTCGACATTGGTCAGCCAGCTGCGGAAGTACAGGTTGTAGTCGCGGGTGAACGCCACGTCATGCCCGAAAAACTTGTCCACCAGCCGGTGTTGGTCGACCAGCACCAGGTTGAACGCCACCAGTTGCTCGTCCACCCAGTAAAGAACACAGACCGCGCGCTCATCCAGGCGTTCGAGCACACCGGTGAAGTAACCGGCGGGCAGCCGTTCGAACTGCAACTCGGCACGCGTGAGCGTGGCCTCGTACAAGCGCATCACCTCGGGCAGCACGTCGTCGATATTGCGCCGCCACTCCACCCGCGGCCCCGGCGCACGCAGCTTGCGGCGCAGGTCCTTGCGCGTGGATTTGCCCAGCGAACCCAGGTAGGCATCCACCGAGCCGTACGGCAGCGGCAACACGCCGGAGGGCAAGCTCGGCATGCTCTGGAAGCCTGCCGCGCGGCAGCTCTGGAGCCAATGCGGATCCTTGCTCGGCGCATCCTTGACCGCCACCAGGCCGATGCCGAAGTCATCGGCATCCTGGCGGGCGGCGCCCAGCAGGTGCTTGAGCAACAGCGGACGCTGCGCATCCGCCACGCTGCTGGCGAAACCCACGTCGCAGCGTTCGGCCACCGGCGATCCGAGGGCATACAGCCCCAGTTGCAAAAGCCCCGGCCACAATCGTTCGACACGTTCGGTCAAGCGCTTGCCGGCGCCCGACACCGTGGTGTCGAGGCGATAATGCGTGATGAACGCGGCAGCCACGGCCACCAGCGTTCCATCCTGATAAACCGCGAGATAACGCCACTGGAAATCATCAATGGCCGCGTTTTCCACGGCGACGTAATAGTCCCAGTCCTCCAGGGCACCCGGGAAACAGTCGTTCCAGGCACTGCGCTGGATAGCCCGGATGGTCGGGAAGGCTTGGGCGGTGATCACATCGTGTCCTTTGTCAGAGTCTATGGCGGAGAGCGGGCTTGCTGTATCGAGTGGGCTCGCCACAAAGTGAACTGGCGCCCATGGCGGAGGTGTGTTGTTCGACGAAATCGGCGCTCAATTCGATCACCCGGCGGTATTGCAGGTCGACGGTGATCATGTGGTAGCAGTTGTCCAGCAGGATCTTGGTCACCGGCCCGCCGAGGTGGCGTTCCACGTAATCGGCGTTCCAGCGGCTGGTGATGTCGTCCTCGATGGAGTGCAATACCAGCGCCGGTACGTTGATCGACGGCATGCGTTTCTTGACCACGGCGTTCATCCAGTGCAATTCACGCACCGTCACGCCCTCCATCGTCAACAGGCCCGCCTCGCTGCTTTCGCCTTCCTTCATCTGCCGTTCAACGATGGCGCGCAGGCGTTCGTTCTTGATGCCGTAGGGCGGCTTCTCGGTAAAGCGGAACAGGCGCACGCCGAACGGGATACGGATGAGCAACGGCGTGATAAACGCCATTTTGTTGATGCTCCACCCGTCGTACTTGAGCGTGGTGGAATACATCAGCAAACCGGCCACCTGGCCCGGATGCTCCGACGCCAGGTACATCGACATCACCGCGCCCATCGACAAGCCGCCGACAAACACCTGCGCGTGGCGTTGCTTCACGCCCACGAAGGTCTTGCGCACGCCTTCGTACCAGTCCCGCCAGCCCGTGGCCTGCAGGTCGCTGTTGTCACCGCAGTGCCCGGCCAGGGTGGGCACGTACACCGTGCAATTGCCCACCTTGGCCAGGCCCTTGGCGACCTGGCGCAACTCCGTCGGGGTGCCGGTCAGGCCGTGGATCAACAGGATCCCGACCGGACCGTCACCGAGAACGAAACCGGCATCACCTTCACCGAGGTCGATCCCGACGCTGTTCACCGGTTGGTCGCCCGCACCAGCAGTTGCTCGAGCAGCTTCAGGCCCAGCTCGATTTCCGGGTAGCTGATTTCCAGGGACGGTGCCAGGGTGATCACGTTCTTGTAGTAGCCGCCCACGTCGAGGATCAGCCCGAGTTTCTGGCCGTCCACCACCATGTCGCCTTTCATGCCTTCTTCGACCATGTAGTCCAGGGTCGCCTTGTCGGGGGTGAAACCATCCGGGGCGCAGATTTCGCAGCGCAGCGCCAGGCCCAGGCCGTCGACATCGCCAATGATCGGGAAACGTTTCTGCAGGTCCTGCAGGCCTTCGAGGAAGAACTTGCCCTTGGCCATGACCATCGCGCCGTAGTCGATCTCGTTGGTCATCTTGAACATTTCCAGGCCTACCGCCGTGCCCAACGGGTTGGAGGCGAAGGTGGAATGGGTCGAACCTGGCGGGAAGATCTTCGGGTTGATCAACTCTTCACGGGCCCAGATGCCGCCCAGTGGGTTGAGGCCGTTGGTCAGCGCCTTGCCGAACACGATCACATCCGGCTGCACGTCAAAGTGTTCGATCGACCACAGTTTGCCGGTGCGGTAAAAGCCCATCTGGATCTCGTCGGAGACCATCAGGATGCCGTGTTGATCCAGCACGTGCTTCAACTCGCGGTAGAAGTTCATCGGCGGGATCACGTAGCCGCCGGTGCCCTGGATCGGCTCGACGTAGAACGCGGCGTATTCGCTGGAGCCGACTTTCGGGTCCCACACCCCGTTGTATTCAGTCTCGAACAGGCGGGCGAATTGCTGCACGCAGTGGCTGCCGTATTCTTCCTTGGTCATGCCTTTGGGGCCACGGAAGTGGTACGGGAACGGGATGAACTGCGCGCGCTCGCCGAAGTGGCCGTAGCGACGACGGTAGCGGTAGCTGGAGGTGATCGACGAAGCACCCAGGGTGCGCCCGTGGTAGCCGCCCTCGAAGGCGAACATCAGGCTCTTGCCGTTGGTGGCGTTACGCACCACTTTCAGGGAATCTTCGATGGACTGCGAACCGCCGACGTTGAAGTGCACGCGACCGTCGAGGCCGAATTTCTTCTTGGCATCGACCGCGATCATTTCCGACAGCTCGATCTTGCCCTTGTGCAGGTACTGGCTGGCAATTTGCGGCAGCGTGTCGATCTGCTGTTTCAATGCGTTGTTCAGGCGCGGGTTGGCGTAGCCGAAGTTGACCGCCGAGTACCACATTTGCAGGTCGAGATAGGCCTGGTCTTCGGTGTCCCACACGTAGGAGCCTTCGCAACGGCTGAAAATACGCGGCGGCTCGATGTAGTGAACGGTGTCGCCGTAGGAGCAATACTTGGCTTCTTTGTCCAGAAGGATCTGGTCTTCGGCGGTAGCGATACGGATATCAGACATGATGGAAGAGTTCCTGGTTGTCAGCAGTAAAGGTGGTGGCGTTGGCGGCGATGCCCTGAGGCAGCAGGGCCAGCAATGCAGGCAGTTCGGCAAAGGTGTCGAAGCGTGCGTGAGGAATGTCGTTGGCTTCGCAGTACTTGGCGAGGCTGCCCTTGGCGAACACGAAGTCGGCGGTGGAGGCCACGCACATGTCGGACTTGCCGTCGCCGATCACCAGCACGCGCTTGCTGCGTGGGGTGGACTTGCACTTGCAGTTGCCGGAAGCGGCACGGCAGGCGTCGCTGGCATACGGGAAATCGATGCGCCAGCTGTTCTGGTCGACCTGGCGCAGGCGGTTGGCAAGGATCGGCAGCAAGGTCACGTAGTTGCGCGACAGGATGCGTGCGATGCCCTGCTCGATGCCGTCGCTGACCACTTCGATGGTCGCACCCAGTCCCATGACGTGGTCGACGAAGTCGGGGAAGTCCGGGTCGATCTCGACGCTGTCGAAGTACGCCAGCAGCTCGGAAGGTGTGGCCTTGATCAGCGCCAGTTGGCGGCTCAGGCATTCGCGTGAACCGATATGCCCATCCAGCCATTCCTGTTCGATGGTTTCCCACTCGGGGCCGGCGAAGCGTTGGAGGACGTTGTCGATGACATCGGTGGGGGTAATGGTCCCGTCGAAGTCACACACGATATGCCACTGGATCATCGTTGTTTACCTTGGAGGAGCGCGCTGTATGCGCTTGCACCAGAGGTAGAGCAGGGACTGTGCCAACTGGCCACCACCCAGCAGGGCTGGGGCTCTGGCGCGTATCGAGGGCGGAATGTGTCGTCGAAGCTACAATTTTTGTAGCTTGCTACAAACAAGATGAGTGCTTGCGTGAAGCGGGCCCTTCGCGCGTTCATGCGCACGTAATCAATCAAGGAACCTGACCATGTACAGGATCACATGCGCTGCATTCGCCGGTTTGCTTGGCCTGTGGAGCTTTTCAAACGCTGCCCTGGCCGAAGGCATCACCGGTGAAGTGGGCGCAGGCATCAGTTATCAACCCCATGACCCCACCGCCAGCCGCTACGAAGTTCGCCCCGTGCCCTACCTGGACCTGGATTGGGGCAGCGTCAGCCTGGGCACCGATGACGGCTTGACCTGGAGCGCGCTCAACACCCACGGCTTTACCGCCGGCCCCTATATCAACTACCTGTCGGGGCGCACGTCCAATGGCGACCTGCAAGGCCTGCGCAATGTGTCGGACATGGCCGAGGTGGGTGGCTTCGTCCAGTACGCCCCGGCTGATTTCTGGAGGGTCTACGCGCAAGTGGGGCAAGCCGTGGGCGGTGGGCATTCGCAGAGTGGCGCCCTCGGCAAACTGGGCGGCGAACTGGGCTACCCGCTGGGCGGCGGGATCATCGGCAGCAGCGGGCTGGTTGCGCATTTTGCCGATGCACGCCAGACCAACACGTTTTTTGGCGTGGATGACAACGAAGCCGCTTCCACCGGCTTTCGTCCCTACAACGCCAGCGGTGGTTTCCAGAACCTGACGCTGACCCAGAGTTTCGAATTTCCCCTGGCTGCCAACTGGTCCTTGCTGACCAGCGCCAGCTGGATTCACTTGGTGGGATCGGCCGCCAACAGCAGCATCGTCAAAGAGACCGGCGATGTGAACCAGGGCCAGGTGCAGACGGCCATCAGCTACAAGTTCGATTAGGTTGGTCTGGGGTTTGCAACAAGGTGCTGGAATCCACTTTTCCAGGACATTCTTCATGGCTCGCCCCGCTTACCGCCTGCTCCATCACTCGCTCTGGGACCTGGTGCCCATCGCCCTGGGCCTGGCGCATTTCGCATTTGTCGTCTGGCTGGTTGCCGCCTTCCATCACCTGAGCTGGTGGGCCCTGGTGCCGCTGGCGCTGCTTTACGCAGTCAGCCTGTCGTGGAGCATCAACAGCATCTCCCACAACCAGATCCACAACGCCTACTTCACCCATCGCGCCATGAACCGGGTCTTCGACCTGCTGCTGTCGGTGACCATCGGTTTCTCCCAGACGCTCTACCGCGACATCCACAATCGCCACCACCGTGGCAACGCCGACCTGCCGGGGCCGGACGGTAAAACCATCGACCCGCTGTCGATCTACCAGCGTGGCCATAATGGCCAGCCGGAAAACCCGTGGGCCTATACCTTCCTGAGTTTTTTCCGCGACGATCCCAAGCCGTTCTACGCCGAAATGACGCGCAAACGCCCGGCCGATGCGCGCTGGGTGAAAGTCGAGATCGGCGTGACCGTGGCGTTCTACATTGCGCTGGCGTTCTACAACTGGCAGGCGGTGCTGTGGCTGTTGCCGTTCTGGTACCTGGGCCAGTGCCTGTCATCGCTCAATGGCTACTACGAGCATTTCGGCGGCAACCCAAACCTGCCGATCGCCTGGGGCGTGAGTTCCTACAGCGTGCTGTACAACCTGATCTGGATGAATAACGGCTACCACGCCGAGCACCACTACCGGCCGAAGATGCACTGGACCCAGGTGAAGGCGTTTCATCGGGAGATTGCCGAGCAGCAGCGGGAGGCGGGGGTCAAAACACTTCCGGTGTCCCATGGCCTAGGTTTTTTGGTGAAACACCGCAAACCCTAGCCACTCAGTTTTCTTCGCCCTCTGCCAGGAGGGCGATACCCCCGATGATCACCGCCACCCCCACCCAGTGCAGCGGGCTGATATGTTCCCCCAGCCCCAGCCACGACCCGAGCAACACCACCACAAACACCAGTGCACTCAGCGGAAACGCCAGGGACAGGCTGCTGCGCCGCAGGATCAGCATCCATACGAAAAACGCGCCGATGTAGCTGGCAATCGCCGCCAGGATCCCAGGGTTGCGCGCCACTTGCGCCAACCACTGCCAACTGAAATCCATCTGCCCCAGTTGATCCCCGGCTACTTTGGTAAACAACTGGCCAGCGCTTTCGGTGCAGATCAACAAGGCCCACAGCACCACCGTGCCCAAACGCCCATGCAGCCATCCGGTATTCATCGTTTGCGTACTCATGCCTGACTCCCTGCAATCGCCACCAACATCACGCCCAAGGTAATCACCAGCGTGCCAAGCCAACGGCGCCGGCTGACGGTTTCGCCCAGCACCACCTTGCCCGCCAGCACCACGCCGCAATACGCCAGCGCGGCCGCCGGAAACAGCAGACTCAACGGTGCTCGGGACAACGCTTCGAGCCACACGAAAAATTCGACGGCATAGGCGCCGATCCCCGCCCACAGCAACGGCGCATTGAACACCTGGCCCCAGAACGCATTCAGACGAAAACCGCCGTCCAACTCCGGCAAACGGTCCAGGCCGATCTTGAAACACAGCTGGCCGATCACATCGAGCACGATGGAAAACGCCACCAGCAACACCACGGTCAACGTCACGGGAACAGCTCCTCAAACAGATCAATCAGGGCTTCATTGGTCGCGGCATTGCGCTGCAAGTCCTCGGCACTCCAGCGTTCGGGCGGCGGCTGGTCGGACTTGGCCTCCCAACGCTTGAAGGCATTGCTGAACGCCGGCGTGGCGAACTCGCCGCACACGTCGATGCCGATAATGCGCTTGCGCGCCGCCAAAGCCCGCAAGGCTTGCAGCAGGTGGCTAAGGCGCATGCCGCCCTGATCCCAATTGGTGGCGGCGTCTTCGCTGGCGAGTACGTCTTTGTCGAGGGTGATCCAGATTGCCTCGGTGGGGAGGCTGTCGATCATCTGCTCAAGGAACGCCGCCCAGTCCAGCTCGGCCAGGTTGCGCCAATGCAGGTGGTTTTCCCGCTGCTGGTGGCCAGCGCCGTCCCCTACCCGCCCCCAGACTTTGGAGGGCGCATGCTGCCAGGGAAACAGCTGCAATTGCCCGCGTTTGAGGGCACCGAGGTTGCCGCCGCGCAGTTGCGGGTTGTGCAGGTCGTCGCTGCACGGGCCGAGGGTGACGATGCGTTTGATCGCCGGCATTTTCAACGCGCGATTGACCCACGAACCACAGTGACGCTTGGGCGCAAAGCGCACCCAGTCGGGGTGGTTGTCGAAGTGGATCAGGCTGATGGGCTCTTTCAAATCAGCCAGGAATGCCGGCGTGAGGTGGTGATAATCGCCGGAGCCGACAAACAGGATTTCCGGCCGTGCGTCGGAAGGCCGGGGCCGTTGGGCCAGGCGTTCGGCGAAGCGCTTCCAGGTTTTTTCGGTGGACCACAGGCGCAGCTTGGGGCCAAGGTCCAGCAGGTCGATACGATGGGCGCGCCCACTGGCCAGGCGCCGGGCAATCGGTGCCTGGCCGGTGAGGCTGTGGTCGAGGTCAAGAATGTTCAAGGCAGTGTCCCCTAAGGCTTTATGGGGTCAATGCAAGGGACGGGCCAGCACCTGTCTCAAGACCAATGGAGAACAATGTGGGAGGGAGCTTGCCCCCGATAGCAGAGTGTCAGTCAACACATGTCTTAACTGAACCACCGCTATCGGGGGCAAGCCCCCTCCCACATTTTGACCTGCGTTCGGCGTTAGTTTTTGGATTCGCTGATGATCTGCCGGATCGCGCCTACAAAAGCTTCCGCCGGCTGCCCACCGCTGACGGCATATTGATCGTTGAACACGATGGTCGGCACCGAGGTCACGCCACGGGAGATCCACAGTTGTTCCTGTTCGCGGACTTCGGCGGCGTACTCGTCGCTGGCCAGAATCTCGGCCGCACGCTGGATATCCAGCCCGACGCTCTCGGCAATGATCGCCAGCGTCGCGTGGTCGGACGGGTCCTGCTGGTCGGTGAAATACGCCTTGAAGAACGCTTCCTTGAGGTTGTATTGCAAGCCCTCCAGCCCGGCCCAATGCAACAGGCGGTGCGCGTCGAAGGTGTTGTAGATGCGGCTCTGGCCGTCAGTGCGGAAGGCGAAGCCCAACCCGGCGCCCATGTCGCGGATGCGCTCGCGGTTAGCCTGGGATTGCTCGGCGGTGGAGCCATATTTCTCGGTGATGTGCTCGACGATGTTCTGCCCTTCGGCGGGCATGTTCGGGTTCAGTTCGAACGGCTGGAAGTGGATCTCGGCTTGCACGTCGGCGCCAAGCTGGTCGAGGGCTTCGGTCAGGCCGCGCAGGCCGATGATGCACCAGGGGCAGGACACATCGCTGACGAAATCGATTTTCAGGGGAGTACTCATGGCAGGCAACCTCGCTGGCAGTAATGCGCCGTAAAGGTTGCACGATACACCAATGTCACAACACCTTCGAAGGCTCGCCCAGGTCAATCTGCGCCCAGTGCGCCGCATCTTCCCGATGGGCTTGCAGGTACGGCAACACGGCCGTCAACAGGGGCGCCTTGAACGCTTCCTGGAACCGATGGGCCATGCCGGGAATCAGCTTCAACTGGCTGCCCTGGATATGCGCCGCCAGGTGCACGCCGTGCATCACCGGCAACAACGGGTCGGCCGTGCCGTGCACCACCAGGGTCGGCACGCGCAGTTGGTTGAGCAACGGCACGCGGCTCGGTTCGGCGAGGATCGCCATGATCTGGCGCTTCACGCCGTCCGGGTTGAAGGCGCGGTCGTAGGACAGCGCCGCCTGGTGCAACAGCGCCTGGCGATCATCCTTGACGTTCGGGCTGCCCAGTGCGGCGAGCAAGTCGGCCTGCTGCTCCAGGGCCACTTCACGATTCGGCGCGCTGCGTCGCGACAACAGCTGTACCAGCGCGGCATTCGGCGCCGGCAGGCCTTCGGCGCCGGAACTGGTCATGATCAGCGTGAGGCTTTCGACCCGCTGCGGCGCCATGGCGGCCAGGTGCTGGGCGATCATCCCGCCCATGCTCGCGCCGAGTACGTGGAATTGCTGGATCTGCAACGCGTCCATCAGGCCTATGGCGTCATCGGCCATGTCGGTCAAGGTATACGGAGCCGCCACCGGCAGGCCGAGTTTGTAGCGCAGCACTTCGAAGGTCAGGTTGGCATTGGCCGGAGCCTGGCGCCAGGTAGACAGGCCGACGTCTCGATTGTCATAGCGGATCACCCGGAACCCTTGCTGGCACAAGGCGACGACCACCTCGTCAGGCCAGTGGATCAACTGCCCGCCCAGGCCCATCACCAGCAGCAAGGCAGGGTCGGACGCACGGCCGATGCTCTGGTAGGCGATGCTCACCTGAGCCAGGTCGACCGTTTGGGTCGGGACATTCACATCACATCGAGAAGCCGCAAAAGACGGCAGGCCGAACACTAAGGCGGCCAATAAAAACAACACACGCATGGAAAACACCGAAACGCAGAACCCCAGTAGAGCGCGAGTCTGATGAAGTTTGTTCAAGCGCGCTGCCACAGTTGCGTGACAGTTTGATGAAGAGTGCTCAACGGTCACTGTCGACAGGGCTTACAACATGAGACAAACTCACGTCATTCCGATTCGTCACAAATTGTATTCATGGAGAGCCTGTGCTCGAAATCCGTCACCTCAAGACCCTGCACGCCCTGCGCGAAGCCGACAGCCTGGTGGAAGCGGCCGAGCGCCTGCACCTCACGCAATCAGCGCTGTCTCACCAGTTCAAGGAACTGGAAGAACGCCTGGGCATGCCGCTGTTCGTGCGCAAGACCAAGCCGCTGCGTTTCACCAGCGCAGGGCTGCGCCTGCTGCAGCTGGCCGACGCCACCCTGCCGCTGCTGCGCGGCGCCGAGCGGGATATTGCGCGATTGGCCGGCGGCACCGCCGGGCGCCTGCACATGGCGATCGAGTGCCACAGTTGCTTCCAGTGGCTGATGCCGACCATCGACCAGTTCCGCGATGCCTGGCCGGAAGTCGAGCTGGACCTGGCCTCGGGTTTCGCCTTCGCCCCGCTGCCGGCCCTGGCCCGTGGCGACCTCGACCTGGTGGTCACCTCCGACCCGCTCGAGTTGCCCGGCATCACCTACGTGCCGCTGTTCACCTACGAAGCCATGCTGGCCGTGGCCAATCAGCACCCGTTGGCGAACAAGGCGTACATCGTGCCGGAGGACCTGCTGACCGAAACCCTGATCACCTACCCGGTGGAGCGTGACCGCCTGGACATCTTCACCCGCTTCCTGGAACCGGCCGACGTGGAACCGGCCCAGGTGCGCACCTCGGAACTGACGGTGATGATGATGCAACTGGTGGCCAGCGGCCGTGGCGTATGCGGCATGCCCCACTGGGCGCTGCATGAATACAGCTCGCGTGGTTATGTGAAAGCCAAGCGCCTCGGCGAGAAAGGCTTGTTCGCGACGTTGTATGCGGGGATTCGCGCCGACATGCTGGATGCACCGTACATGCGCGACTTCCTGCTGACGGCCAAGGACACCTCGTTCTCCACCCTGGATGGCGTCAGCGCGGTTCGCTGACCGCCCCCCATCAAGCGGACGTCGCGCAGCCGGCCAGCGATTCGCGGTAGAACGGCAGGATCAGGTCGCGGGTCAGCGGCGCCAGGTGCAAGCCGCCGTCGCCCATGGGATCGATCCAGCGTATTTCCTCGATTTCAGCGGCAGGCGTCACCGGTACGTCGATCCGCACCTGGAACAGCTCGGCTTCCACGGTGAAACCCGGCTCGTTGGCGGCCGGCGCCGAGAAGTGCCCCAGGTACAAGGCCTGGCCTGGATCGATATGCAGGTTCAGCTCTTCGTGCAGCTCGCGGGCCAGGGCCTGGGCGGGTTGCTCACCGGCGTCGATCTTGCCGCCCGGTTGCATGAAGGCCTGGGTGCCGCGCTTGCGGACCAGCAACGTATGGCCGTCACTGCCGATCAGGAGGGCGGCAGCAATGCGGATAATGGTGGACATGCAATAAACCTCAGGCGCAAAAGCGGCAAGGATCACATGGGCATCCGTTGCAGGCAATCGCCCCCGGGCACGCGTTCACCCACACACATGCACCGCAACACGTGCAACCACCAACCCTAGACTCCGAACTCTGATCCAGCCGTGCGCAGCAAGCGCCTTCCATACGAGTTCACCATGTACCAGTCATCGCTTCCCCCCTCAGATGCCCCGGAACCACTCCTGCCGGTCAACGGGCCTGCCGACCTCTCGCAACCCGTGACCCTGCCGGTGGTACCCGCCGCCAACCAGACCGGCGACACCCAGCAAGTGCTGCTTATCCAGGCACTCGGCAGGTTCAATACCCAGACCGACGAACTGCTCCAGCAACAGCCGAATCTTGAAACGGTGTATCAGCAACAGTTGGCTGCCTTGTTTCCTGAATTGCAGCGGCCCATCAATCCCAACCACATTTTCTACAGCCGCTATCGCGAGGACGTACCGGGCCAGAAACAATGGCTGGGCAGCGAACCCCTGGGATCACTGCTGGCCAGGTTACGCGGCCCCGACGCGCAGGCTTATCTGACGCAAGAGAGCGGTGCCTTCTACCGGGAAAGCGGTACCGTGGACGAGGCCAAACGCCTGTCTGCGGCCAGCCCGACCGCCACACTGGCGGGCGTGCTGGAAATCGCCTTCACGGTCAAGCTCAATGAATTCTGGAGAGATCGGGAAGGCGACCAACCGACCCTCGAGGAGCGACTGGTCGACCTGCGCCGGCAGGTCCTGGCCCACCAATTGGCCCTGCGCACGCTGGACGGCACATTGTCGGCCGCGTCACGGACACTGGCGGACACGGTATTGAAATACCCCACCGCCGCGGCGCGCAAAAAGGTGTTTCCCACAGGCCCCAGACCTGCCGTGTACCGGCTGGCGCTGGACAATGGCAGCGAGTTCGCCGCCGCGTTCATCCTGAACGCCACCGGTGGCACACCGCCCGTTGGCAGCGTGCTGCTCTTCAGCCCTGGCGAAGGCTTCGAGGAATTTGAAAACCTGGCGCGGTTGAATGAAACCGTGGCGGCACGTGTGCGCGCCAGCGACCCCGCGGGCCAACGCCTGATTGCCAGCCTGCCGCTGGCCGCTCAAGCACACGCGAGTGACACGCCAATATTGGCGAGCGACCCGCCACGGATCGAGGCCGATGTGATCGCCGACCACGTCCGCTCCCTGCGGGTACGGCAGTACTTCAACACCCGGACGGCTCTGCGCCAACAGACGTTGCCACTGGCCGGTGAACTCGCTCTGGTTGCCGACCTGGCGAAACACCTGGATGTATCCGCGGCCCTCGCGGCACGCAACCTGCGCCTGGTCGCGCCGCACGACCCCGTCTGGCTGAGCACGGCCAGCCCGGCGGACCAGCAGTTGTACCGACAGCTGGAAACAACCCTGGTCGACAACAATGAGGCGCTGCGCCCACTGCTTGAACAGATTTCGACCCTGCCGGCATTCGCGGAGGATGAAACCCGCAAGGTGCTCAGCCGCCAGAAACCGGAATATGCCAATGTGGACCTGGACGTCCACAAGAGCCTGGTACGACTGCGTGTGAGCACGTCAATGCCAGTCAAGGTCACGGGTTATCGAGACGACGAATCCGAAACGGTCTACATCTGCGAAGACCCACAGCTCGATATTCCCCTGGTGTTGACGGAGCAGACATTGACCTTCGGCACCTGGAACGTCAAAGAAGTCGTGGACCTGCGCACCCTGGGAAGCTATGCCCGGCGCAACATCGATGCGTGGTCGCCCCATGAATTGCACAGAACGATCACCGCCACTGCCGACCTTTTCGACACGCGAGGAGAAAAAGTCGGCAGGCTCGACAACGCAGACCTGCGCGCCCTTGCCCTACAGGCCGACATTGGCCAGCAGTACGCGGCGTACCTCAGGGCGGCGTTCGCGCCAGACGGTGAAGGCCGCGCTTTCGCCAGCGCCTGGCAGCGCGCGAATGCGGCAAGGATGCGCAAGGACGCCTTGGAGAGTCGGCTCAATCCTGCTGTCAACGACCTGTTTATTTTCAAGACACCCGGCGGTGGACTGGACTGGGTACAGGCAGTTGCGCAGCATCCCGACCCCACCACCCGGCCCAAGGTCGGCCAGTTCGATATCGAGGTCAATCTCCTGGTCATGGGAGGCGGGCTTGAAGGGGGCCAGGGAGGCCAGGTGATCAACGGCGTGCTGGTCATTCAGCGCAAGGGCACCAGGCCCGGCGGCGTGTGCGTGCTTTATACACCGGAGGCCCCCGATGATGCGCCCTTCAGGGAATTGGTGCTGGGCCTGGCGGAACTCGATACGCTCAAGGCCAAACCCGAATGGCGTGCCTATTTAAGCCAACGGATGGCCACGCACGATGTGCGCGAACTCTCCCGGGTATTCAATGACACTCGCAGCGTGCACCGTTATGCCCTGACCCCGGTCACCGGCGAACTGCATGCCTATTTGTATTCGGCACAACTGGGCTTTCAGCTTTCCCATGCCGATTACCGTTCGCGGACCAACGTAGAAATTGCCCTCGAATCGGCAGTCAACGGCTTTTTATTTTCCGTCGAAGTGGCTGACTTCCTCCTCGGACTGTCCCTGTTCAAGGCCCTGCGGCGCCTGGCCCACCGCTACATTGTCCGGGGGGTGCGCAACGCGCAGAAGTTGGGGCGCAGTATCCCGGGCCTGATCCGCAAAATCGGTGAAGACAAAAAAGCCTCCATCGTTCTCGCCAAACCCTCGATCCGCCCGCTGGACCCGGCCTGGGTCGATGTCGCAGAGTACCGACTGCCCCACTCGATCGACGCTCTTTTTGACGTCGAAGCGTTTGCCCAAACCCACCATTTTCGACTGTCGCGCGCGATGGGCGCGCTCAGTTTCATGGACAGTCGCAATCAGCATTTTGTCGCGATGATGGGCAACGACGGTCGCTATTACCTGTATGCGTCCCATGTGGAAGAAGGTGCGCGCTTTATCAAGCACCCGACGGGGAATAAGCCGGATTTCATGGTTGTGCCGGGCGATGCAAAAAGCTGGAAGCCACGCTTTGAGCGTACGACACGCGGGGGCGGGTCGGTGTTGGGCGTTCTCGGGGGGCGTACCGCCGAACAGCAAGTGCACGATGACCTGATCGCAGCGATGCGCATCTACTTCTCTGCTACCCATGGCGAAGCGATGCTCAAGGAGGTGACCGTGTCACAGAAACGTCGACTGCTGGACAACGCGCTGGAGCGCCTGAGTGTCGATGAGGCCACGTTTCGCCGTATTGTCTGGGGGCAGCGGGGGGTTCCCGCGCCGCGACTGCGCGAGACGTTATTGAACATTGAATTCGAAGCGAACCTTTATACACACCTGAACAAGACCACCTACTTCCTGTCCGGACAATTAACCCTTTCCAGCGAGGAGATGGAAAATCTGTTTATTAAAATCAAACGAATCGTTGGCCGGAACGACGACTTCTCAAAACACGTCGTGGCATCGATCAGTATTATCGACCACGATACCGGCGCCACTTTCGTCGGTTATGCGTTCACCCAGAAACAGCTGAACAGCCTGACCAAGTTCGATAATAAGTTTCACTTGTCCACCTGGCGGCAGGAAACCCTCGAGGCGTTTGTGAGAGAAAAAGGACGCACGAAGATCGTCCAGGACATCGCTACACAACACAACATCAGCTTTAACGAGGCCTTGAAGAAACTGCTCGAGGCCCAGAGTATCCAGGAAGCCTTGGAAACGTTCAGGATCGAACGGCGCCGTGAGTTTTTACTGAAGCTCGGCGTCGATTCATTTTCAGACGATTTCAAAAAAGCCGGCATTCCCTACATTGTCTTGTCCCACGGCGAAAGGACCGGAGCAGTCTCCAGTTTCAAGGCGGTGGACAGCGTGACGGTCGCGGAATTTGAAAGAACCATTCCCAAATTCTCAACGCCTTTGGAATTTCAACCCGCACACCCGCCACTTCCTCGCGGTGAAAGGCTGCCTCAAAGGCCACAAACCCCTGTGCCACCGAGCCCCGTCACCCCCTCGGGCGACGGGGCGGCCCACATCGTCAGGTTCGACGAGCTGATGGAAACCCAACTGTCTCTGCTGCCAGCCAACGCCAAAAGCAAAATCGACGAAATCGTTCAGGACATTCAAGGAGGACGGGTCAGCGGCAAGAAAATCGGCAGCTACAGCTACGTGGATCTGCCGCAACTGGACCCAGGCGCCGGGCGCGGTCGATGGCGAGTGGCGCTCGAGAAAACCGGGAAAGACGGTGAGAAAGACGTGTACGTGCTCAGGGGCATCATCGACTATCACGGCAGCCGGCGTAAAACCTGGGGCCTGTAGGCAAACCGGGCCCCGTACGGAGCACACTAGGGGAGTTGCGCCTGCTCCTCGGGCGTCTTGATGAACACGCTGTACTTGGCGCCCTCCATCGCTTCGAACGCAATCAACTTGTCGACCAGCGGCAGGTTCAACACCTTGCCGGCGTTCAACAACAACATGCCGTTGTCGGCATTGAGGTTGCGGGCCAGGACCATGCCGGCCTCCAGTTCCCGAGTGGTGAGGACTTTTACCGTGGGGTCGCCCAGGGTCACGTCGCTCAGGAAGGTTGCGCAGGCCTGCACGAAATCTTCCACCAGGTCCGGATCGTAGAGGCGCCCGGCATATTTGCGGATAAACAGCAGGGCTTCATCGCTGTTCAAGTTGCGCTCGAGGATCAAGCCTTTCTGCAACTCGATGAAGTCCACCGCCAATTTCAACAGCCGTGAACCGGGAGGAATCGACTCGCCCTTGAGGTGGTCGGGAAAGCCCGTACCGTCCCAGCGCTCCTGATGATGGCGAATGATCCGCGCCGCGTCTTTCATCGGTTCAAGGGTCATCAACAGCGATTCACTCTGGGCCGGGTACTCGCGGTAGAGCGTGCGGTCGGTGCTGTGCAATTTGTCCGACGGCGACACCATCATGCTATCGGTCCAGCTCAGCTTGCCGATGTTGTAAAGCGCGGCGGCCATGGTCAGGTCGCGGGTGCTGGCTTCATCCATGGCCTGGGCGGCGCAGTACACGCGGATCAGTTCGATCAGCGCACGGTTGGTCTGCTTGTCCCTGGGCAGGCGCAGGTTGGCCAACAGCGAAAACACCTCGGTGCCGGTCACGTAGCTGCGCTTGAGTTCTTCGTAGGCCAGGTCGAGCATGTCGGCGGTTTGCTGCAACTCGGCGGTGCGCGACGCGACGCGTTTTTCCAGGGTGGCATTGAGCGCCTTGAGCTGGTCGTTCTGCACCTGGGTCAGCCGTTCAAGCCGCTGATGCTCAAGCGCCTGCTGCAGGATCAGCTTGAGTTCATCGTCATTCCACGGCTTGGCGATATAACGGTGGATCTGCCCTTCGTTGATCGCCTTGATGATGGTCGGCACGTCAGCGTAGCCGGTCAGCAGGATACGACTGGTGGCCGGGTACAGCCGGTGGACTTCGGCCAGTAGCTGCGCGCCATCCATGCCGGGCATGCGCGCATCGCTCATGATCAGGTCGATGGGCTGTGCCGCCATGATCGCCAGGGCCTGGGCGCCGCTGCCGGCCAGCACCACATCGAAGGCTTGACTGCGCAACAGCCGGCGCAGGCTATTGAGAATCGACTCTTCATCATCGACCAGTAAAACAGTGGGTTTCTCATCCATGGTGACCGCGCCTTCAAATCAAACAAAATGGAGCTAAATTGAACCCTTGTGCCCGGCCAGCTTCCTTCGCCTGAGGCGCGGGGTTGATTTGACGCCAACTGGCCGTCGATATCAAGGGACCTCGACTATGCTGACAGAACAGGTTGGCGCCCCGCTCCGAGGCGAAATCAGGGAAGGAGTCGTTATGCAGTCAAACCCTTTGTCGTCACGGAACAGGCCATGACTGCTGATTCCGCCAGGGCCAACCGGCGCATTCTGATCGTCGATGATACGGCCTCGATCCATCAGGACTTCCGCAAGATTCTCTGCGCCGATGCCAATGGCGAGCCTTCGTTGGAGAACCTTGAGGAAGCGCTGTTCGGCACCGCCCCTAAAGTACGCCAGGCCTTCAGGCTGGACTCCGCCTACCAGGGTGAGGAAGCCCTGGAACTGGTCAACCTGGCCCTGGCCGCCAACGCGCCCTATGCCCTGGCGTTCATCGACATGCGCATGCCGCCGGGTTGGGATGGCCTGCAGACCATCGAACAGCTGTGGAACGTCGACCCCAACCTGCAGATCGCCCTGTGCACGGCTTATTCCGACTATTCCTTCGAAGCCATCGAGGCGCGACTGAAGTATAACGACCAGCTGCTGATCCTGAAAAAACCCTTCGACCACCTGGAAATCCGCCAGATGGCCAGCGCCCTGACCTGGAAATGGCAGCTTGCCCAGGATATCGCGCAGAAAGTGCTCGGCCTGGAGCGCACCATCGAAGAACGGGTGCAGGAATTGCTCAAGGTCTCGCACCTGTTGCAATACGACACCCTCACCGAATTGCCCAACAGTACCCTGCTGGGCGACCGGCTGACCCAGGCGATTGCCTTGGGCCGCCGGCATGACACGCAACTGGCGGTGATGTTTATCGGGCTGGACCGCTTCAAGCGCATCAATAATGCCTTGGGCTATCCGGTGGGCGACGAGGTGCTGCAACAAGTCAGCCAGAGCCTGGTGGCAGCAGTACGTGAGTCGGATTCGGTATTTCGCTACGGCTCGGACGAGTTCGTGGTCGTGCTCAACGATATCCAGCATCCCCAGCAAACCCAACATATTGCGCAAAAAATACTCACCGCCGTTAAAACCACCCGGCATGTAGCAGGGCACGACCTGAGCATTACCGCCAGCCTGGGCATCAGCATCTACCCCAATGACAGCGGGAATGCCGTGGAGCTGATCAAGCACGCTGAAACCGCCATGCACACCCGCAAGGAACAGGGCCCGGATGGTTTCAGCTTTTACACCGAAGACATGAACCTGCGCGCCCAATTCCAGCAAAACCTGGAAAGCGCGATTCGCCAGGCGCTGGACCGCAACGAGTTTGTGCTGCACTACCAGCCGAAGCTGGACCTGAAATCCGGCAAAATCGTCGGCGCCGAAGCGTTGATCCGTTGGTATCAGCCACGCTCGGGCTGGATCAAGCCAAGCGACTTCATCCCCGTGGCCGAAGACAGCGGGCTGATTGTGCCCCTGACCCAATGGGTGCTGCGCCAGGCCTGCGAGCAGGTGCAGTCCTGGCGTGCAATGGGCCTGCCGCCATTATGCGTCTCGGTGAATATCTCACCCCTGGACTTCCGCCAACGCGACTTCGTCGACAAACTCGCCGCCGTGCTGAAGCAAACCGGCGTGCCGCCGTACTTGCTTGAACTGGAAATCACCGAAAGCGTGCTGATGCAAAATGTCGAAGAAACCGTCAAGACCCTGCACACCATCAAGGCCATGGGCGTGCGCCTGGCCCTGGACGACTTCGGCACCGGTTACTCCAGCCTCAGCTACCTGAGACGCTTCCCCATCGACGTGTTGAAGATCGACCAGTCCTTCGTGCGCGGCCTGAACGTAAATAACCAGGACGAGCAACTGATCAGCGCTATCATCGGCATGGGCAGGAGCCTGGAACTGACTATCATCGCCGAAGGGGTCGAAACCCTCGATCAGCTGAGTTTCCTGCAAGCCCAGCGGTGTGAAGAAGGCCAGGGCTTTTTATTCAGCAAGGCCGTGCCTGCCAAAGACTTTGCCCAGTTGCTGCAAGTGGGCTGCGCGACATTGATGCCCACCCCATAGCCCTATGCTTGCAAGGAGTGCTCGCTTGAGCGATGTCTCAACTTACCGTCTTGGCCTGATGTTCATGCTGGGCCTGGCGGCACCGCTGCTGGCCGCACCACTGGATGAAGCGCTCAAACCGCTGCCTGCGGCTCCCACGCTGGACCCGGCCAGGGTCGAGCTGGGTCGCCAGCTGTTCAACGAACCGCGCCTGTCGGTCAACGGCACCCTCTCGTGCGCCAGTTGCCATCGACTGGCGTCCGGCGGTGCCGACGACAAGCCGTTTTCCCTTGGCTTCGACGGCAAGCCGGTCGAGATCAACACGCCGTCGGTATTCAACGCCAGCCTGAACTTCAAGCAGTTCTGGAATGGCCGGGTGGATACCCTGGAAGCCCAGGTCGAACAGGTGGTGATCAGCCCGGTGGAAATGGGCAGTGACTGGAAAACCGTGGTGCAGAACCTGTCCGCCATGCCTGCCTACCAGACCGCGTTCAGCCAGGCCTACCCCGACGGCGTCACCGCCGCCAATGTGCAAAACGCACTGGCCACCTATGAACGCACCCTGCTGACACCCAACTCGCGATTCGACCAGTACCTGCTGGGCAACACCGAGATCCTCACGACCCAGGAAAAGTACGGCTACCAACGCTTCAAGGACTACGGCTGCATTGCTTGCCACCAGGGGGTCAATATCGGCGGCAACATGTTCCAGAAGTTCGGCGTGATGGGCGACTATTTCAAGGCACGGGGCAATCCGGTGGAGTCGGACCTTGGGCGCTACCTGCTGACCCAGGACGAAGAGGACCGCCATGTGTTCAAGGTGCCCAGCCTGCGCAATGTGGCCGTCACCGCCCCGTACTTTCACGACGCCTCGGCCAGGACCCTGGAAGAAGCGGTCGATGTGATGTTCAAGTATCAACTGGGCCGCAACCCTTCCCAGGAAGACAAGGACCTGATCATTCAATTCCTCAAGACCCTGACGGGCGAATGGGCGGGCAAACCACTATGATCCTGGCCAGACGCCGTACCAGCCAACTGCTGCTCGCCCTGATCACCGTGCTGCTGGCCTCGACGCTGGTCTTTCTGTACTTCAAGTCAGGCCGTGACCAGACAGCCAGTTACACTCACTCGCGGGACCTGATCCGGCAACTCCAGCAACTCAATGCCCAATGGGACAGTGAGGTGCTCAAGGCCCGGATCTCTATTACCCATAACTACGACCCCCTGGTCGCGCCACTGCTGGAAATGACCCGGCTGTGGACCGAGCTGAAAAGCCGCGGTTCCTACCACGAGGCCACCGACCAGCCCCGCTGGCAGGCCGATCAACAAGCCTATGAGGCGGCCATCCAGGAAAAGGCCCGGTTGGTGGACCAGTTCAAATCCCACAACGCGGTGCTGCGCAACTCGCTGGCCTTCCTCCCGACTGCCGAGGACGATATCCAGGCCCAATTCAACCGGGTGGACGATGAGGGCAAGGCGCAACTGCAAAGCGTGGCCACCGACACCTACGACCTGTTGCTCAGCAGCCTGGAGTTCGCCCAGGTCACCAGCGATGATCGAGCCGCCGACATTCTCGTCGGCCTGGGCAAGCTGGCCGTCAACAAAGAGTTGCTGCCTGTCGAGTTCCAGGCGCCGGTCGATATTCTCAGCAATCATATTTCGCTGATCCTGCGCGAACAGCCGTTGGTCAACAGCCTGCTTGAACGGATCGCGGCGGTGCCCGTGGCCGAACGCCTGGATGACCTGACCACCCATCTCAACCAGGACCAGCAGACGGCCGACCTGATCGACCACCAATACCACCGTTACCTGCTGATTTTCTCGACCTTGCTGGTGGTGCTGTTGCTCTACCTGGCCGTGCGCCTGTTGCGCAGTTTCGCCGAGATCAACCGGGTCAACCGCGCCTTGCAGGCGGCCAATGAAACCCTGGAGCAACGCGTGGAGCGGCGCACGCAGCAACTCAAGGATGCCCAGAGTGAACTGATGGACAGCGCCCGCCAGGCCGGCATGGCCGAGATCGCCACCAACGTGCTGCACAACGTCGGCAATGTGCTCAACAGCGTGAACATTTCCGCCGACCTCGTCAGCCGCAAATTGCGTAGCAGCAAGGCCCTGGGCCTGGGTAAAGCCATGCAGTTGATCAACGAACGCCAGGCTGACCTGGGCACGTTCCTCACCGAAGATGAAAAGGGCAAACTGTTGCCCGGCTACTTGAACCAGTTGGTGGAAGCCATCGCCGCCGAACAGCAGGGCATGACCGAGGAACTGGCGCAGTTGAGCAAAAGCGTCGACCACATCAAGGACATCGTCGCCACCCAACAATCCTACGCCGGTGCGTCCACGCTGCTGGAGCCGGTCAACATCAGTGCCTTGATGGAAGATGCCTTGCGCATGAATGCCGGCGCCCTGAGCCGTCACCACGTCACGGTGGTCAAGGAGTACGCACGGGTGCCGGAAATCCTCGGGGATAAACACCGGCTGTTACTGATCATGGTCAACCTGATCAGCAACGCCAAGTACGCCATGTCCAACCTCACCGACCGGCCACGACAAATGACCCTGGTTGTCCAGCCGGGAGCCGATGACACCTTGCAGATCAGCGTGAAAGACGAGGGCGAAGGCATCCCCCCCGAGAATATGACCCGGATCTTCACCCACGGCTTCACCACCCGCAAGGAAGGCCACGGCTTCGGCCTGCACAGCTGCGCCCTGGCCGCCGTGGAAATGAACGGCCAGCTCAGCGCACACAGCGATGGGCCTGGCCTCGGTGCGGTGTTTACCTTGACGATTCCTCTCACTCTTGCCGGAAGCCCCCCATGAACCAGCCTCCCAACCGGCGCATTTTGTTGATTGATGACACGCCGTCGATCCATGACGACTTTCGCAAAATCCTGATGCCTGCCGTCGAATCCAACCAGGCGCTGGATGACATGGAGTCGGCCCTGTTCGGCGACACGGCCAAAGCCCAGGCCCAGGTGTTCGAGTTGCATTCGGCATACGGTGGAGAGGAAGGCCTGCAACTACTCATCACGGCCATGGCAAACAAACAACCCTACGCCCTGGCCTTTGTCGACATGCGTATGCCCCAGGGCTGGGATGGCGCAAAAACCATCGAGGAACTCTGGAAAGTCGCGCCCGACCTGCAGGTGGTGGTGTGCACCGCGTATTCGGACTATTCCTGGGAAGACCTGCTGGAGCGCCTGCACGCCCATGATCGCCTGCTGATCCTGAAAAAGCCCTTCGACAATATCGAAGTCCAGCAAATGGCCAACACCCTGGCCAACAAATGGGACATGGCCCGGCGTGCCTCCCTGCAAACCGCACACCTGGAACAACTGGTGGAACAGCGCACCCAAGCGCTGCAACTGGAAATTGACGAGCGCAAGCACCTGGAAAGCCAACTGGTGCAGTCGGAAAAACTCGCGTCGCTGGGGCAACTGGCGGCGGGCGTGGCCCATGAGATCAACAACCCGGTGGGGTTTATCTCCTCCAACCTCAGTACCCTGGATGGCTATTTCAACCAGCTGCAACAGATGCTGGATGCCTACCGGACGGTCGAGGATAGCCTCGCATCGGGAACACAGCGCGATCAACTCAAGGCGATGCGCGACGAGGTGGAACTGGACTTCCTCAAGGAAGACATTCCGATCCTGATCAGGGAATCCAAGGAAGGCATCAGCCGCGTGATACAGATCGTGAAGGACCTGAAGAACTTCTCCCGGGTGGACAACGACCAGACCTGGCAATTTGCCAACCTGCAACAGGGCATCGACTCCACGCTCAACATCGTCGCCAGCGAACTCAAGTACAAGGCCGATGTGGTCAAGCACTATGCCCCGCTACCGGAAATCGAGTGCCTGGCATCCCAGCTCAACCAGGTGGTGATGAACCTGGTGATCAATGCTGCGCAAGCCATGGGACCCGAGCGCGGCACAATCACCATCAGCAATGGTGTGGAAGGCGAGCATGTATGGCTGGAAGTGGCCGACAACGGCTGTGGGATTGCGCCTGAGAGCGTGCAGAAAATCTTCGACCCGTTCTTCACCACCAAACCGGTGGGTGAAGGCACAGGGCTGGGTCTGTCGCTGTCCTACGGCATCGTCAAGAAACACCGGGGCGATATTTCCGTCAGCAGCGAACCCGGCAAAGGTACGACGTTTCGGGTGGTGCTACCGATCCGGCAGACGGCGGCGTAGGACACGCCGCCGTCATGTTGCTCACGCCTCGACTTTTTTCGGGCTAGAGCCAAACGACGCGAACCGCTTGTTGAACCCGGCAATGCGGCCTTCGGCCTGGGTCTTGCGCTGTTGGCCGGTGTAGATCGGGTGCGAGGCGCTGGACACGTCCAACGGAATATACGGGTAAGTGTTGCCGTCACTGTGTTTATGGGTGCGGTCGCTGTCGGCGGTGGAGCCGATCAGGAAAAACACGTCAGCGGCGGTGTCGTGGAACAGCACGGTGCGGTAATCAGGATGGATACCAGCTTTCATAAGGCCTCCGGGGCGTTTGAGTGCATTCGATGCGTTATACAGTAACACACGTCACATACCCAAACGAGAACAGATTGCAATAAGCATATACCTGTCAGAACTCACAGTAGACGTTGTTGGTGACTAACCAGACACTCCAGGTAAGCGCGTTGCCTCGGAGCACACGTATGAAGCGTCGACTGCTGATCCTGCTGCTCACTTACCTACCCTTGGTCGCGATGGCTCAGGATGACGTGGTCGAGCACTTGCTGGCGCAGATGACCCTTGAAGAAAAACTGGGCCAACTGACGCTGTTACACATAGTGGACCCCTCTAACGAAGCCATCATCCATCTGCAAGGCCAGAAACACCTGGCAATGACTGATGTTGGCGCAGTATTAGGCGCCAGCGGTGCAGAAAAAACCCGTCAATTACAGCGTTTCGTGGTGGAAGGCTCGCGACTGCATATTCCTTTGCTGTTTTCTCTAGATGTCATTCATGGTTTTTGCACGATGTTCCCGGTCCCGCTTGCCGAAACCAGTGCCTGGGACCCTGATCTCACCCAGCGCACCGCGCATGCCGCCGCAGTGGAGGCGACGGCCAGTGGCGTGCATTGGACGTTCGCACCGATGATCGATATCACTCGCGACCCACGCTGGGGGCGAGTGGTGGAAGGTTCCGGCGAAGACCCCTTCTTGGGCTCGGCTATGGCCACGGCGCGAATCAAGGGTTTTCATGGAGACGGGCCGGCCAGTACGGCGTTCATGTTGGCCACCGCGAAACATTTCGTGGCATACGGCGCCGCCGAAGCAGGACGCGACTATAACACCGTAGACTTGTCGCAACGAACGCTATGGGACGTCTACCTGCCACCCTTTCGGGCCGCCGTTCAGGCAAGCGTCGATGCCATCATGCCGGCTTTCAACGAACTTGAGGGGCTGCCAATGGCCAGCAACCAAGCACTGCTTGACCGTGTGCTGCGTCAGCGATGGGGGTTTTCGGGAATGATCGTCTCGGACTATGAGGCACTGGCGGAACTCATCACCCATGGCACTGCAGCGACACCCCTGGACGCGTCACGTCAAGCAATTGAGGCAGGCGTGGATGTAGAACTAGCCAACCAGTTTTTCAGGCTGACCCTGCCCTATCTGGTCAGTAACGGCCAAGTGCCGATGGCGACCGTGGACAACGCCGTACGCCGAGTACTCAAGGCCAAGCAACGGCTGGGCCTGTTCGATGATCCCTATCGCTACAGTGATACAACCCGGCAACGCTTGCTGTCCCAGACTCCGCAAGCCCGCGCACTTGCCCGAGAAGCCGCACAAAAGTCCATCGTGCTGCTGAAAAATGCCGATTCATTGCTGCCCTTGTCGAAAGATCTTCAAAATATTCTGGTCGTCGGCAGCCTCGCAACGGATGTCGCTGCCAGTCTGAAAACCTGTATGGCTGCGGAGCAACCCATTGGGGCGATCTCAATTCTGCAAGGCATACAGAACGCCACCTCCCCCGCCACTCGAGTGATCTACGTGCCCGGCGCTTCACCGTCAAGCCAGGACACTCAGGGTATTGCAGCGGCACAAAACGCTGCCCAAGACGCCGATGCAATCGTCGCAGTATTGGGTGAAACGTCAAACATGTCCGGCGAAGCCAACAGCCGCGCCAGCCTGGACCTGCCCGGCGCCCAGAATGCCCTCCTGCGGGCTCTCCTGGAAACCGGGAAGCCTGTGGTCGTTATCCTGGTGAATGGCCGCCCACTGGCACTGACCGACACTGTCGAGCAGGCGCCCGCAATCATCGAATCCTGGTTTCTGGGAACCGAAGCGGGCAACGCCGTGGCAGATGTACTGTTCGGCGACATAAACCCAAGCGGCAAACTGCCCATGACCTTCCCCCGCAGCGTCGGGCAGGTTCCCATCTACTATGCGCACAAAAACACCGGACGCCCGATTTTAGGCGAGGACGACAGTTGGAGCTCGCGTTACATCGATCAACCCTCGACCCCGTTATACCCTTTCGGTTTCGGTCTGAGCTATACCAGGTTCAGTTACGGCACGCCTCAATTGAGCAGCACGCGCCTCGGCTCCAGCCAGCCCTTGACTGTAACGACCACCGTTACCAATACCGGCCCACGCGCAGGCGATGAAATTGTTCAGCTGTACCTGCGGGACGATGTCGCCAGCGTCACCCGCCCGGTACGCCAGTTACGCGGCTTTCGCAAAGTGCATTTGGCAGCCGGCCAAACCCGGGAAGTGGTTTTCACACTCGATGAAAATGACTTTGCAGTGCTGGATGCGGATTTTGAGCCAAGGGTGGAAGCCGGCACCTTCACCCTGTTCGTTGGGGGTGATTCAACCACCGACAACCAGGCCCACTTCGAAGTCACTGATAGCCGCAAGCTCTCTATATCGGGCCAGTCCGTCTCACCCAGCATGCCAAATTGAACATTCCCACAGGTTGTCTAGGGTTTCCTTACAGGCGCAGAATGCCGTACCGACCAAAAGAGTCTGAACCCAAGGAAACCGTATGAGCCTGTCGTTGTTAAGCCGTTACGCCTTCTTTGCCGTGTGCGTCCTGTTCACCCTTGCCAGCCTCCCTTTTATCGAACACGAATGGCTCTGGCCCATCACGGTGGTCACTGGCGTGTTGAGCCTGATCGGTCTGTTCGACCTGCTGCAAAGCCCCCACGCCGTGCGCCGCAACTACCCGATCCTGGGCAATATCCGTTACCTGGTGGAAGCCATCCGCCCGGAGATCCGCCAGTACCTGCTCGAATCCGACAGCGATGCCCTGCCCTTCTCCCGCGCCCAGCGCTCACTGGTCTACTCGCGGGCGAAGAACGAAACCGCCGACAAACCTTTCGGCACCCTGATCGACGTGTACCAGTCGGGTTTCGAATTCATCGGCCACTCCATGCGCCCGGCGCCGCTCAGCGACCCCAGCGCATTCCGCGTGATGGTCGGCGGCCCGCAGTGCACGCAGCCGTACTCGGCATCGGTGTTCAATATCTCAGCGATGAGCTTTGGCTCGCTGAGCGCCAACGCGATTCGCGCGTTGAACCAGGGCGCCAAGCTCGGCAACTTCGCCCACGACACCGGCGAAGGCAGCATCAGCCCTTACCACCGCGAAAACGGCGGCGACCTGACCTGGGAACTCGGCAGCGGTTACTTCGGTTGCCGCACCAGCGATGGCCGTTTCGACCCGGAACGCTTCGCCGTGCAGGCGCAGAACCCGCAAGTGCGCATGATCGAAATCAAGATGAGCCAGGGCGCCAAACCCGGCCACGGCGGGATCCTGCCCAAGCACAAGGTCACCCAGGAAATCGCCGACACGCGTGGCATCCTGATGGGCGAAGACTGCATCTCGCCGTCGCGTCACAGCGCGTTCTCCACACCGATCGAATTGATGCAGTTCATCGCGCAACTGCGTGAACTGTCCGGCGGCAAACCGGTAGGCTTCAAGTTCTGCCTGGGCCACCCGTGGGAATTCATGGGCATCGCCAAGGCTATGCTCGAAACCGGCATCCTCCCGGACTTTATCGTGGTCGACGGCAAGGAAGGCGGCACCGGCGCCGCGCCAGTGGAGTTCACCGACCATATCGGCGTGCCGCTGCGTGAAGGCCTGCTGTTCGTGCACAACACCCTGGTGGGCCTGAACCTGCGCGACAAGATCAAGCTCGGCGCCAGCGGCAAGATCGTCAGCGCGTTCGATATCGCCAGCGTACTGGCCATCGGCGCCGACTGGGCCAACTCGGCGCGCGGCTTCATGTTTGCCATTGGCTGCATTCAGTCCCAGTCGTGCCACACCAACAAATGCCCGACCGGCGTGGCGACTCAAGACCCGCTGCGCCAGCGCGCCCTGGTGGTGCCGGACAAGGCCCAGCGCGTGTTCAACTTCCACCGCAACACCCTCAAGGCCCTGGCGGAAATGCTCGCGGCGGCGGGCCTGGAGCATCCGTCGCAACTGTCGGCCAAGCACCTGGTGCGGCGCATGTCGGCGACCGAGATCAAGTTGTTCTCGCAGTTGCATGTGTTCCTCAAGCCGGGCGAATTGTTGACCGGTGAGGTGAATGGCGAGTTCTATTCGCGGATGTGGCAGATGGCGCGGGCGGACAGCTTTGAACCCCACGAAGCCAGCGCCGCGTGATATCAAGATAACGACCCTCACCGCTGAACCGGACCACCGACGGCATCGTTGAAACAAGGAGATTCACATGCCGTTACTGGACTTTTCCGCCATCGCTGCGCAACTACCCGAGAGTTGGAAATCCAAGCGTCTGGGCCAGGTTGGCCGCGCGTGGATCAAGGTGTTGCGTATGGATGAGCAGGCGTACGAGGTAGAAACCCATGACTACAACGAAGGCTTACTGGTGATCGATGGCCTGTTGCGCCTGAGCATCGGCGACGACGAAATCAGGGTAGGCGCCGGCCAGATGTACCTCGTGGAAGCCGGTATCGCCCACGCAGTGCTCGCCGGCAGCCATGGCACACTGGTCATCATTGATGTCTAGAGACATTCAGTAATATCCAACCTTTGCAATTGCTTACAAATACCGCCAACCTGCGCCCGCCCGACGTGCGGCGTACGACAACGCCCACGCTCACCTGTCCTTGTTAAACCTGATATTCAAGAGCCCGTAGCCATGCCTGACGGACGCGACCCACGCATCGATTTTTTTCGGGGCCTGGCGTTGATCTTCATTTTCTGGGATCACGTCCCCCACAACCCTCTCGGCCAGATCACCTTGCGCAACGTCGGTTTCAGCGACGCGGCGGAGGTGTTCGTGTTCCTCGCCGGTTTTGCCGCCGTGCTCGCCTACGGCAAGATCCTGCAGCGCGACGGTTACTGGCTGGCCAGTTTGAAAATCCTGCGACGCACCTGGGTGCTGTACGTGGTGCATATCTTTTTGCTGGCGCTGCTGATGGGCATCGTGTTCTTCGCCAACAGCCATGTGGAAACCCGCGACCTGGTCGAGGAGATGGGCCTGACGCACTTCGTCACCCACCCCCAGCAGGCGCTGACCGACGAACTGCTGCTGCGCTTCAAGCCCAACCTGATGGACCCGCTGCCGCTGTATATCGTGCTGTTGGGCGGCCTGCCGCTGGTGCTGCCGATGATGATGCGCCGGGTCGAGGCCGTGGTGGCTGTGTCGCTGGCGATCTACTTGATGGCGCCCTGGATGGGCTGGAACCTGCGCGCGATTGCCGACGGCGTGTGGTACTTCAACCCGGTCACCTGGCAGTTGCTGTTCGTGCTTGGCGGCGCGGCGGCGGTGTACAGCCAGCGGCCGAAACCTGTGCAGGTACGCCCGTTGTCGCGCCAGCCGCTGTTTGTCGCATGTGCCCTGTATGTAGTGCTGGCTGCGGTGATCACCCTGTCGTGGCGCTGGCCGCACGTGCATGACGCCTGGATGCCGGCCTGGCTCAGTGATGGGCTGTACCCGATCAGCAAGACCGATTTGTCACCGGTGCGCCTCGTGCACTTCCTCGCCCTGGCCTACGTTACGGCGAAGCTGTTGCCCCACGTCGGCTGGACGCAGAACCGCGTTGCCACTGAGGTGTGCCGCATGGGCCGCTACTCCCTGGAAGTGTTTTGCCTTGGGGTCGTGCTGGCGCCCCTGGCAGACATGATCAACGCCTTGGCCCACGATGCCGTCGCCATGCAACTGGCGACCGCCGTGGCCGGTGCGCTGTTGATGGTCGGCCTGGCTATGTGGCTGGACATGCTCAAGCGCCTGGACTCGGCCCCCAAGCCCGCGCTACATAGGTAGCGCCCGGCAAAACCGGCAGGGTGATTCCATTTCCTTCCACTTAACCCGTGAAAGGAAATGGCCCATGCCAACCCATCAACTGCTCAACGGCCTGTCGGGCAACCTGCAATCGAGTGATGCCTGGGGCCGACAGCAAGCCCTGGAGCAGATCCGTGAAACCCTCACGCGCACACTGAACACCCTGAGCCCTGACCAGCAGCGCGATTATGTGCGGCTGCAACGCAATGCCCTCCAGGCCCTGAAAGCGGTAGAGACAGAAAACAACGCCCTGATCGGCACGTTCAAGACGTGGGGGCAGGCCCAATTGCGCGCGCGCATCGGCAACCAGGACCCCAAGCGCGTCTTCCTGCACACGCGCTACCTGGAACAGGTGCAGCCGCCGATGCCCTGGGAACCGCGCACCAGTTCCACCAGCCTCTCCCGGGAACGGCGGCGTTTTCGCCGGGCATACGATGAATGGAAATACCGCTCCCATGTGTCCACCCTTTCGTTGTGGGACGCCGCGTGCCTGAACTTCGACTTCACCACGGGCACACCGCAACGCCAGGGCAGTACCTTCGTCGATGCCTCCTACTTCACGGGCAATGAAAACCCGGTGTTGACCGTTCAGGGTTTTGTCGAGATCGCCCGCGAGCTGGACCTGGGCGGGCAACTGCAACGCACGCTCGATGCAGCCCTGGGCCGGGACGGAAGACTGCAACAGTTGCTGCAGGACAGCGCCCGTGCCTGCCTGCTCTTCGAAGCGTTGGAAGCCTATCGCAACCGCGCCGTGACAGGCGTCACCCTTGAACTCTACCACCGCCTGACCCAGGCCATTGAGGGCAGTGGCGCGGCGCTGGAATTCGAAACACTTGGGATGAGCACCGGTATCACGCTGCTGCCGGCGGTGCCGTTCGTGCCTTCCGACGAGACCATCCCGGTGCCGCTGCTGCTGATCCGGGTGGGCAGCCTCGGGGTAGTGTCCTACTTCCCGTTCCGTCCCGGCGGTGCGCTGCACTATCACGTCGACAGCAACGCGGCCCACGCGCACTTCATGCAGCAACTCAAGGACAGCCACCGCCGACATGACCTGGGCTGGTTTGCACGACAACTGCCCGTGACCGAAATGACGGCGTTCAAGCGCCTCGACCAGCAGGAGCGACGCCCGGAGCACCTCAGCGCCCTCGCCGGCTTCCTGTACGACACGTTCCATCGCCTGTTCCCGGCCAAGACCCTGGACAGCCTGCGCTTCAGCCCAGACCCCAGGCACGGGCGTCCCGAAACCCTAGTGCAAGCCCTCACTTACCGTCACGTCCAACACTACCAGGCCAATCTTTCCACCCTGGCCACCAGCCGCTCGACCCGCGACTTGCAGGCCGTCATGGACGGCGCTGCCGCCATCGCCGACGAAATCCTGCAATTGCTGCTGACGCCCATGCCCGGCGGCGTCACCGGCCTGAACCGGGTGATGCAGGTGGTGGTATTCGGCAGCCTCACCTACAGCACGATCGTGGGTATCAATGAAGCCGCGAAGGGCCAGGCCATGGACTTTGCCGCCGCATTGGCGGACGTGATGGACCTGGCGATCAACGGTCTGTTGATCACCACCGCCGGGCGGGTGCATCGGCTACGCATCCAAGGTTTGCTGCAACGCCTGGGCAACCCGCAAAAGCTGATGCGCAACGACGACACCGGGGTGCTCTGGAAACCGGACATAGGCCCCTACGCCATTCTCGATCAGAACCTGCTCAATGGTCAGACGCCCAATGCCCAGGGCGTGTACCAGATCAACGGGCAGCAATACGCCTGGTTGAAGTACGGTGAAGAGCGACGCGTCGTGGAAATCAGCCATGACGCCAAGACTCTCAGGTTCGTGCTCAAGCAGGACAACAGCAGCGATGCGGCGCCGCCGATCGTGTTCGACCCCGCCTTGCAAGCCTGGACCCTGGACTTGAGAAACGCCCATGACCTGTCCGACGTGCAACTGCTCGAGCGCATGCTGCCCAATGGCTCAAGCCCGGTGCCCAGGCTCGACATGGAACGCATGCTGCGCAGCATCTCCCCCAGCCGCGCCACCCTGGACAACGTCTGGGCCGGCGCGCCTGCCCCCGTCAACCTGACCGAAGGCGTCAGGCGCCTGCAGGTTGACCGGCTCATAGACCAGTTGATCAGCGACTTTCACCGCCGCGGCCACCTGCCGCCCCATGCCGATGGGGCGGTGCTGTGCCTGTTGCCTCACGTGCCCGGCTGGCCAGCAGATGCGTCCCTCCAGGTGCATGACGCCCAAGGCACGCTCATCGAAACCTATGCCGCCGCCGATACCCCACCGGCCACGGGCACCGTTATCAAGCTCAAGCGCCGCGACGATGGCACCTATATCGCCCTGGACGGTCCGGACACCACCGTCGTCTCCCAGGAGCCGTTGTTCGAGCTGATCCTTGAGCAACAGCCTTCCGGTTCGGTACTGGGCAAAGAAGGCAGCCCGCACTTGACCACGGCGCAACGCATCGCCCGCGTGCGCCTGCAAATCAGCGAGCTGGCCCAGGCCCGGCGGTTGGCGCTGTTCAGCGCGCTGTACCGCTACGCCGGCCAGGCCCGGCATGAAGTACCGGCCAGTGATCCCGCACGCCTCTTTACGCCACTGAAGGTCGCGCCTCCTTTGGTGGAGGTCACGCCTGTGCTGAAGACACTGCGCGAGCGATTCGCACCGTTGACCCCGGCAAACCTGGCGCAACTGCTCAACGACATGCCCTTGAGTGAGCCTGAGCAGGCGCGCTTGCTTCAGACCGGCAAATTGCCGCAGGCGCTGCACGAGCACCTGGAGCATCACCGGACCGCGCTGCGCATCGATGTGGCCATCGACGGCCTTTACCACCGCCGCGCATTCAATCCGGACACCGATCGATGGGCGCGGGAGTTCGCTGTCAGCCTGCTACGCGACGCCCTGGGACGACATTTCGTGGTCACCGATATGAGCAGCGGCGATCCCAGGCAACGTTACGAATCCAGCGGACCCGACGACACCACGGTGGAATTGCTGTTCTACGGCGAAGGTCGCTACGAAGCCTACGACATGCGTAACGGCGGGCCGATCCCGGTATCACCGGCTGTCGACAGTTTCTACCTGGCCATCGGCTCGGTGCTGCAACCCCACGAACGCTTGAAACTGGGTATGCAATCCGCTTCCGATGCCCAGGGGTTGCGCACCACCCTGGGTGACCTGATGAGCGCCCAGCGCGGCCCTAGCGGCTATGTCAGTCTGCTGGACCTTTCGTTGCACCAGTACGAGCAGAACGTGGTGCTGCCGGCACACTTGCAAGCGGGCGCCAATGGCTTGTATGACCTGGACGGGCAAACCCTGCTGCCGCTCTATGGCTCGTTGTATCCGGTTGTCTATGACAACAGCCTGCGCAAGTGGCGGCTCAAGCACCCGGAAAAAATCGGCGTCGACACGCCCACTCTGGAACACAACCGTCGGGGCGCATGGCGCTTGTCCACCGAGAACCCGATGATCTGGAGCGATCATCGCCTGCTCTACCGCCTGGGTGCCCAGGACTACAACGTGGACGAAACCACCGCCGCGCGCATCCTGAAAATCACCGATACGCCGGCACGGGCCCTGCGCGAGGTGCACAGCGCTCAACTGCCACCACCACCTTTGCTGGAAGACACCTGCAAACGCTTTCGCATCGAGCGCGACATTCTTCACTTTATCCAGGCGATGACCACCTATTCTGCCCAACAGAATGCGCGACCGTCCTTGCAACTGCAGCTCGCCAGCCACTTGCCTACCTGGCCGGACAGCCACAGCCTGGAGGTTGTCGACGACAACGGCCGCGTGATCAGCCAATACCGCTATCACCCCACCACCGAGAAAATACGCCTCACGGAGGCCGAAAGCCGCAGTCGCGAACCGTTGAAAAAGCTGGTGCAGAACGACGCCTTGACTCGCGCCTTGCTCGGCGAACTCCCGGCCACCCAGGAAGAACGCCTGTTCAAACTGGCCAAGACCATCGCCGAATATGCCTACCGCGAACGTGCGCAACTGTTCGACAACCTGTACGCCCAGAGCGAGCAGGGCGGCAACCGGCTGGAACAGCGCTTGAAATCCAATTTCCCGCAACTGCCCCGTAGCGCGGTCAGGGCCATCCTCGACCAGGCCACGCCGCAGGAACTCAAGCAACTGCAGGACCATAGTCAGGTCGGCCTGCGCCTGGTCGAACAGGCCCGGCTCACCGCCGACGATATGCGCCTGAACCGCGCCTACGAAGGCCTTTACCTCAGGACCCTGGGCAACCCCGACAGCGAAAGGATCACTTTGCATCTGCTCAAGGAACTGCCCGGCTGGCCCCGGCAATTACGCCTGGACATCCACGACGGCAACGCCAGGGGCCGTCTGCTGGAGAGCGCCGGTCACCTCACCGGTATCGACCGACGCACCCTGGCGCGATTCAACGGCGGATTCCATGCCTATGACAAACAAGGCCGCTTGCTCAGCGACCCCGCCGAGGTCGGCAGCGACCTGTTGAGCGCCATCGCCCTGTTGCTGTCGGAAACCGAGTGCCGGACCCTGGGCATCGCCGACAGCGTTGACCTGTCCCCCCTGCGACACGCAATTGCCGAGCTGGCGTTGAACCAGCGCATTGCAATCAAGGGCCTGCTCGGCCTACGGCATATACCGCCGTGGCTGCAACCGCCGATGCAGGTGGACAGCTCGTTCATCGCCTATCCGTTCTCATTGAGAGGGCTATGGCCATTCGGCGGGGACCGGCCGGTGGACCTGGTCAGTAAAGTCCGCGAGCTTTACCCCAGTTTCAGCCACGCCAGGGCGCAAGAGTTGATCAACGGCCTGGGCATGAGCGAACCCGCCGCCCTGATCGAACTGCAACGCCGCAAAGCCGAGTATCAAGCCCTGCAGTTCGAATTGCAGCGCTGGATCGATACCCCCCAGGCCGTCGATGATCCGAACACCGATCCGGTCGGTTGGAACTACGGCGTGCGCAGGCAATTGGCCGACCGCATCCTGCGGGCCTGGCGCCAGGAAACACGCGCAGCCTATGACGGCGATACGGGACTGTTCGACACTCACCAACTGGTGCTGCGCCTGGACGGCAACAGCTTGCCCGACGCTGATTTCATCTTGAGCAACCGTAGCTTCGAGCACATTGAATACCTGCGCATCGACGGCGACGCCTTCCCGCAGACCGGCAACGCCTTCCTCGGCAAATTCACCGGCCTGACCCATCTGAAAATCGACTGCATGCTCAATGAGCTGCCCGCCAGCCTGACGCAGATGACCCAGCTTGAGAACCTTGACCTGAGCGACAACACTATCGTGCTGACGGCCGAATCCCGCCAGCGACTGGCCGGTATGACGCGACTGGCCGAGCTCCACCTGGATGGCAACCCCCTGGGCCTGACCCCGGATGTCTCCCGAATGGCCCGCCTGCGCGTGCTCTCGTTGCGTCAGACCAACATTGATCAGTGGCCCATCGGCGCCGACACCCGCAGCAGCCTGCGCACCCTGTTGTTGCAGGAAAACCGCTTGACCACGGTACCTGACGCAGTGCTTTCCGACGTGCGCATGGGGCCGACCAACCGCAACACCATCCTGCATGACAACCCGTTGAGCGAAGCTACCCTGGCCAGGATTCGCGAATACCGTCATCGCACCGGCATCGTCATCGGTGGCGCATTGCCGGGGATCTTGCACCAACAGGCCATGTCCAGGGAATTCAGCCGCTGGCTGGCCGGTGTTCCTGTCGCACAGCACAGTGCACGGCAACAGTTATGGGAGCAATTGCAACACCACGAGGGGGCGAGGTCGGATGACGCGTTCCGGGTACTGCGCGACCTGGTCCAATCCTATGCCTACACCCACAGTCCGGCCAGCCAGCAAGTCCTGACCACCAGGGTCTGGCACCTGCTCGAGGCCATGGGCCAATCAACTGAGCTGCGCGAGCGAATTTTCCTGAATACCTATGTCGCCGGTACGTGCGGCGATGGCGCCATCCTCGCCTTCATCGATATGGAGATTCAGCACAAGGTCCACCAGGCCCGGTCCCAGGCCGGCAGCAACCAGGCCGACCGGGATCTGCTGGCGCTTGCCAAAAGCCTGTTCTACCTGCGCCAGGTGGACCAATTGGCCGATAGCCACATCCAGGGACTGCGTGACGCCGGGGTGGAGCCGGACGATGCGGAAATCAAGCTGTATTACCGGCTGCGTTTTCTGCCGCAATTCGAACTGCCGATCCAACGCGAAGAAATGCTGTATGCCGTCGAGGACTGGGTTGATGAAAGCGACATCGCCGCCGCCCGCCGCCACCTGGAAGACTTGAGCAAGACCCAGGCGGCGCAGAACGCACTACTGATGGAGGAGTTCTGGATCGAGTACCTGGCCCGCAGTTACCCGGAGCCCTTCTCGACCATTGAGAACGTAGTGAGTCACCAATTGAACAGCCTGAACCTGGAGATCCCGGACAGACGCTCGGAAGCCTACCTGGAACGTCGGCAATCGCTGGTGGAGTTGCAGATCGCCGAACGTAATCGCCTGATACGCCAGTTGACCGAAGCGGCTCAACTGGCGCAGCGGGCCCATTGAGCGTCACGCCGAACGCGTGGCACCCTGTGCGGTGTCCAGCGGTTGCAGCTTGAACACGTAGAACAACACGGTCAGCAGCACCAGGAACGCCGGCCCCACATACAGCGCCACGCGGGTGTCCGGGAAGTACGCCATCAGGCCCACCACCAGCACCAGGAACGCCAGGGCCAGGTAGGAACTGACCGGGTACAGCCACATGCGGTATTTGAGCCCTGCCCGTTCGGCGGGGCTCAGGCCTTTGCGGAAATTGAGCTGGGCCAGCAGGATCATCAGCCAGGTCCAGATCGCACCGAAGGTGGCGATGGAGGTGACCCACACAAAGACTTTTTCCGGCACCAGGTAGTTGAGCAACACGCCTAGCAGCAAGGCAAAGATCGACAGCAGCAACGCCTTGCGCGGCACGCCGTTGCTGGAGGTCTGGCCGAACGTGGCCGGCGCCTGGCCGTTCTGCGCCAGGCTGTAGAGCATGCGCCCTGTGCTGAAGATGCCGCCGTTGCAAGACGACAGCGCGGCGGTGATCACCACGAAGTTGATGATGCCCGCGGCGGTCTTGATACCGAGCCGTTCGAAGGTCATCACGAACGGGCTGCCCTGGGTGCCGATCTCGTTCCACGGATAGATCGACAGGATCACAAACAATGCGCCCACGTAGAACAACAGGATGCGCCAGAACACTGAGCCGATGGCGCTGGGAATGGTCTTTTGCGGGTTCTTCGCTTCACCGGCGGTGAGGCCGATCATCTCGACGCCCAGGTAGGCAAACATCACCATCTGCAATGACATCAACACGCCCTGCACGCCATTGGGCATGAAGCCGCCGTGGGCCCACAGGTTGGAAATCCCCAGGGCCACGCCGTCATTGCCGAAGCCGAAGGCGATGATGCCGACGCCGCCGATGACCATGGCAATGATGGTGACGATCTTGATCAGGGCGAACCAGAATTCGAACTCACCAAACGCCTTGACCGCGATCAGGTTGATGGTGCCCATGCTGATCAACGCCGCCAGGGCCCAGATCCAGCGCGGCGTATCCGGGAACCAGACGCCCATGTACACCGCCACGGCGGTGATCTCCGCCACGCAGGTTACCAGCCACAGGAACCAGTAGTTCCAACCGGTGAGAAAGCCCGCCAGCGGGCCGAGGTAGTCTTGGGCATAGCGGCTGAAGGAGCCGGCTACCGGGTTGTGCACGCCCATTTCGCCGAGGGCGCGCATGATCACCAGGATCGCCAGGCCACCGATGATGTACGACAGCATGATCGCCGGGCCGGCCATTTCGATGGCCTTGGCCGAGCCGAGGAACAGGCCGACGCCGATGCAGGCGCCCAGCGCCATCAGGCGGATATGCCGTTCACCGAGTTCGCGTTTGAGCGGGCCGCCTTGAGCGGTCTCGCCATGGGGCAGTGGGTTGCCGACTGGCATAGGGTACAACCTCATTTTGTTATTGGATTGTCCGTCGAGTCTCCAGGGCGCGGGCCGGTAAGCCGGCACCCTTGCCGAGACCGGGGCCGCCTCATGGACGGGCCCTTCTTGCCAGGCAAGATCAGCGGGGCGTGCAGTATAAAAAGCCGGGAGCAGGGTCTTTCACTATAAAAGCGAGGCAATTTAGTGGAAGTGCCCGCTATCTTGCAATTTAACAGGAGCATCTGACCTGCATTGAGCGGCAAAACGTCGCGGCAGGCCCGCCCCCACAACCATCGGAAGGTTCTGACTCGAAAAACACATTTCCCTCACAAGCAGCGCCCAGCGACTACGCTTCAAGCAAGTCCGATCAATCTGCGTGAATGGATCAATCGACTATGGGCGCACTGTGGCAAACCGAATCGACCAAGGCTGCGAAACCACAAGGCAGTTCGGACCCAGCGCCTTTACCCGAAAGTAAACCCCGGCCGCGCCATGGGCGTCGCCTGTTCTGGTTGATCGTGCTGATGGCGCTGATCGCCCTGGGCTTTGCCGCCGCCAGGGAGATGCGCACCTCGCACCTGCAGGCCGAGGCACTCAGCCGGCTGGCCCGCGACCTGACTTATGACGTCAGGCCCGGCCCCAGCGATGCGATCGTTTACCCCGGCGCTGGCCCATTCGATCGTCGCCTGGGCTACAGCGACCTCTATACATTCCTGCCGCGCTTGCTCAAGCGCGGCTACGTGATCGAAGCCCAGGCGCGGTTTTCCCCCGCGTTGATGGACTACAGCGCCAAAGGGCTGTTCGTGCCCTACACGGAAAAAATCCAGGCGGGACTTTCCATCACCGATTGTCGCGCCGTGCCGCTGTATCGGTACGACTACCCGCAACAGTTGTACTCAAGCTTCACGGCTATCCCCTCACTGGTCGTGAACAGCCTGCTGTTCATCGAAAACCGCGACCTGCTCGACCCCGCGCAACCCCAGGCCAACCCCGCCGTGGACTGGCCACGCTTCGCCAAGGCAGCCTGGTCGCAAGTCGCCCGGCTGCTGCACCTGCCGGGCCAGAGTGCCGGCGGCAGTACCCTCGCCACCCAATTGGAGAAATATCGCCATTCGCCAGACGGGCTGACCGTATCGGGTGGGGAAAAGCTGCGACAGATGTTTTCCGCCGCCGTGCGCGCTTACCATGATGGGCCAGAGACCTTGCCGGCGCGGCAGGATATTGTGCGCGACTACCTCAACAGCGTGCCGCTGTCGGCGGTGCCGGGGCACGGTGAAGTGCACGGCATGGCCGAGGGATTGCGGGTGTGGTACGGCGCCGACTTCAACCAGGTCAACCAGGCATTGCGCGGCCCAGTGAATGCGCAGCAAGGCCTGGCGTTGCGTCAGGTGCTGTCGTTGATCATCGCGCAGCGTCGTCCTTCCCATTACCTCGCCAAAGGGCGGGACGAACTTGCCGACCTGACCGACAGCCATTTACGCCTACTGGCCCAGAATGGCGTGATCGGACCTGACTTGCTGAAGGTCGCCCTGGCGAGCAAGGTCACTTACCGCGACTGGGCACAACAACCCACGCTTCAACCGATAGAAACCAATAAAGGCATCAGTGTGGCCCGCAGCCGTTTGGCCGCATTACTGGACCGGCCGCTGTACGACCTCGACCGCCTGGACCTGTCCGCCACCACGACCCTGCAAGCACAGTTGCAGGGCCAAGTCAGTGACTACCTCAAGCAACTCGCCGACCCCGAGTATGCACGCCAGATCGGCCTGATCGGCGAGCGCCTGCTCACTCCCGCCAGTACCGCCCAGGTGCGCTACAGTTTCACCCTGTTCGAACTGACCCCGGACGGTTCGCGGGTGCGGGTACAGACCGACAACACCGACCAGCCCTTCGACATCAACGACGGCAGCAAGCTGGAGCTGGGCTCCACCGCCAAGCTGCGGGTGCTCACCACTTACCTGCAAATCATCGCCGAGCTACACGCCAAGTACGCCGCGCAAGCGCCCGCCGCGCTGAAAAAAGTCGCCGTCGACGACCAGGACCGCCTGAGCCGCTGGGCCCTCGACTACCTGATCCAGTCCCCGGACAAATCCCTGGCCGTCATGCTCGACGCGGCGCTGGACCGCACCTACTCGGCCAACCCCGGCGAGCGCTTCTTCACCGGCGGCGGCTTGCACAGCTTCCATAACTTTCGCAGCCAGGACAACGGCCGCAGCCCGACCCTGCGCGACGCCTTGCGCGAATCGATCAACCTGCCATTTATTCGGCTGATGCGCGACGTGGTGCGCTATGTCACCTATTCGGGCGAGAACAACAGCGCCGAGTTGCTCAAAGACGACAGCGACCCGCGCCGCCAGGAATACCTCGCCGGTTTCGCTGACCGCGAAGGCACCACCTTCCTGCGCAAGTTCTGGAAGAAGTACCAGAAGAAAGATACCCAGGCACGCCTCGACACCTTCCTCGACAGCCTGCGCCCCACGCCGATCCGCCTGGCCGCCGTGCACCGCTACCTGTTGCCCGACGCCAGCCAGGTGAGCTTCAACCTGTTCGTGCGCTCACACCTGGCCGGCATCAAGACCCACGAAAAACTCACCGACGAACGCCTGCAAAAACTCTACAAGGACTACGGCCCCGGCACCTACGACCTGCCCGACCAAGGCTACATCGCCAAGGTGCACCCGCTGGACCTGTGGTTGCTCGGCTACTTGCTCAACCATCCCGAGGCGACGTTCAGCGAGGTGGTCAAGGCCAGTCAGTTCGAACGCCAGGAGGTGTACAGCTGGTTGTTCAAGAGCCGCCACCAGAGTGCGCGGGACAGTCGCATCCGCACCATGTTGGAGATCGAGGCCTTCCTCGACATTCATCAGCGCTGGCAGGCCGTGGGCTACCCCTTCGATCACCTGGTGCCATCCCTGGCGACGGCGATCGGCAGCTCTGGCGATCGCCCGGCAGCCTTGGCGGAGCTGATGGGGATTATCCTCAACGATGGTGTGCGCCCCAGGGTGCTGCGTATCGACAGCCTGTTGTTTGCCGCCGGCACGCCTTACGAAACACGCGTCGTCAACGACCCGGCGCCGGGCAAGCAGGTGATCCCGGTCGAAGTCGCCAGAGCCCTGCGCGGCGCCTTGTCCCAGGTGGTGGATGCCGGCACCGCCAAACGCGTGGCCGGCAGTTTCAAGCTGGCCGACGGCACGCCACTGGCCATGGGCGGCAAGACCGGCACCGGCGACAATCGCATCGAAGCCATCGGTGCTGGCGGGCGGATCCTCAGTTCCAAGTCGATCAACCGCACGGCCACCTTTGTGTTCTACATCGGCGAACATCATTTCGGCACCCTGACCGCCTTTGTGCCGGGCGCCTCCGCTCAACAGTTCACGTTCACGTCGGCGCTGCCGGTGCAGGTGCTCAAAGGCATGGCGCCGCTGCTCAATCCGTTATTACAACCGGGGAGTCCCACCATGTGCCTGGCCGCTACTCACTGATTCAAAGGCCACCGCGCGACATGCCTGGGCGAAACAGACATGTAGTGGTTATGTAGGCCCGTCATTCCCTCGGCGGCCAATAGTGTGGGCATTCGCATGCAGAGACCTGCTCTGTATGGATAACCTTATCGCTACAGGACACCCAGGCTATGCCTACACAACCCCAGACCTCTACCGAGGACCTGCTACGCCGCTTGCCTATCCGTATCACCGCCATCGAGCACCTGCTGGACGCCCAGCCGGACTTGGCGACCGTCATGGCCACCGAACTGCGCCAGGGATTAGCGAAACTGGCACCCGCCAACCCGCCGAATCCCGATACGGTTTATCTCAACGAGTACGAGATTCCCTCGCAGACAGAGCAAGGCAGCGCACCTCGCATTACCCGGACACGTAACCTGACACAGCTGCTGCAAGAAACGATTGCCACCCAAAACCTGCCGACCGAGCTGGCCAAAGAGCCGCAAACCGGTAGCGTCAGTCAAGCCGCCGGGTTCTATCCAACTGCCCATGGCACCGGACGCGACACCGAACTGGCCGCGTTGGAAATCTCGGCAGTCAATCAGTTGATCAGCGACCTGCAACTCAACAGCCAGACGCTCTACGTGAACACACTCAAGACGTTCTGGTCGTCGCCCCACGCAAGCACCGGTGCCCTGAGCGTCCTGGCGGCCGTGAGTCAAAAGCAGCGTGAGGTATTTACGCTGGAGGCGGACCTGAAGCTGCATGATGCATGGCAACAGGTCGAAAAGGCCGAGCAGAATCTGAAGAAAACGCCTGAAGATACTCAGGTTCAAGCGGCTGTGGCCACAGCCAAGTCACACCTGCAGGTGCTGATCGAAGGCCGGCAATTGATCGAAAACCGCGTACTCCATGAAACCAAGAACAACGCCACACCGCCGCTCACACTCAGTATTGCGCTGAACGCTACGAGCCCGCCTGACTGGACCACGACGCTCAACGGCTGCTTCGTGCTCACCGAGCAACTGCATGGGGCCAGACCGACCGTCCTGTATACCCCACAATGGGGGGGTGAATTTTTCGAGAATTTCTCGTCCATGGAAAATGCCTTGCGTCTACGCCTGGTGAGAAGCGCCGAAAGAGACCTGCTGTTCGCCAACATTGCCGCCAAGGAACACGCCCGCGCCAGGAACGTGTTACGCAATGAGCAGAAATTGACCTATGCGCCGATCACCGGGCAGGTATTCAGTGCGTGTCTGCACGCTCGGCGCATCCAGCAAGAGGCCGATATCGACCGGGCCTTCGATATGCCCCACACCACGTTCGAGACCCTGGCAGCCAGCGTACGCGCCACGCTGGCACTGCCGCTCAAGGGCAACCCGGGCTTGATCGCCCGCCTGCCTGTGCAGCCTGACTTGACACAGGCATCTCCCGTCCCGCTCACCCTGCCCGACACTGCGCAACAAACGCGTCTGATACAGCAGTGGAACTCGCTCAACCAACAGCTGGACCAGGTCCTGGAAAAGCACAAACATCCCTCGCTGGGCACTGTGCTGACGTCACTGCTCAAGGAGACCTTTGCACAATTGCCTGACGATACAGGGCTGGACAGCCTGTATGTCAACCGCTACCGCATCGACAGCAAGGGCGCACACCATTTTGAATCTTCCCGCCCATTACTCGAGGCGGTGTGTGCCTTATTGCTTTGGGACAACACTGCAGTGGAAACGGATGAGGATCACGCCACTCAAGAAGATGACGCCAACCTGGTCGAGACCTTCGCCGAAAGTGTCTTTCGCAGCGCGACCGCGTTCAGCGAAACCGACCAACTGAACCAGACCGGCACACTGTCGGACCTGGCTCACAAGCTGAAAACACGATTGGCCGAACGGGTCACCACTTACTGGCGTACGCCAATAGCACCCGAGCTGGTCTGCCCACAGGTCCGGCTGATTGATATCCAGCGCCAAACCCTGGAGGTACAGGCACGCCTGCGCGTGGCCGACAATACCCTGAGCCCGCAGGCCAAATTGCTGATTGACCGTGTGCTGCGCTACCCGACTCAGGCGCGGCGCGAAGCGAGCTTCAGTCATGGCAACCGTCCCGGCGTCTATCAATTGACCGTAGCCACCGTCCGCAACGAAGTGGCGCGCATGGCCGGCAGCTTCGTCCTGACCTTCAATGACGGTTCCAGCCCGGTCACTCCTCATTGGCCCCAAGGGCACAAAAACCTGAGTACCCAAACAGCGGGCGTTGGCGCGGTAGTGTTATATACCCCGAACATGGGCTTTGAAGAGTGTGCATCCCTGAAAGCTCTGCATGACACACTCAAAGCCCGCATCAATGCCGGCGAAGACGCCGGCAGATTGTTTACCAGCGGCCTACCGCTGTTGGGTCAGCATGGAAAAACCGGATTGTGGGGCGATGACTTGAGTCGCATATTCGCGCCGATCGCAGACGATTTTGTGGCAGACAGCATCCAGGCCTTGCTCGACAAACAGCTCTCTGACATCGAAACCATTCTGGGCCTGACTGAGAATGGCTCGGACAGCGAAAAAAATGGCCGCGTGGAGCTGGCGGAACTGGTGGATATGGCCGGACCGTTCCTGGCGCGCAACCGGCTGCTGATAGAACACTGGCGGCCGGACTGGGAAAAGCGCTTGAGCGCGGCGGACCAGAAGGCTCTGCAAGATCAAGCCGACACCACCCTGGCCAAACAGGATGAACTGGCCAAACAATGGCAAGCGCTGATCCCCACATTGGCCGAGTATGCCAAGCAACAGGTACTGCCAAAGATTCGCGCCTTGCTGGTCGAAAAAGGCCAGGGCTATCCCGCGCAGGGCATCGACCCGGACAAAATAACAGTCGTCCGTACTACCCGAATAAGGATTTCATCCGGTGCCGGCTTTGGGTCTGTGCATGAAGAGGTCAAGAGCAGCAAGATGAGCCTGACCAACCTGCTGTTGAAAAACACCAAACCGTGGCAAATGGGCTTCAACTGGAAAGAAGGCGAGCTGTTGAATGCCGAACTGACCACCGCCCAGGGAGAATGGGTGCGCGATGCCAAGGGGACCATCATCACCTTGGAGAAAGAACGTCTTGAGCAGTGGCTCAAGGACCTGGATGTTGGCCAGCAGTACGAACAAAACGTGCTCGAAAAATACCTCGCCCCTCAGGCTACGACAGCCGAGGCCCAGGCCTTGAAACAAGCCTGGATCGCATGCCAGGCAGCTGTCCTGGACTACGCGGCCCTTGCGGCCCGGTTGAATCCTGATATCTACCGCAGCCAAATGCCCGGTGACTCCGGGCAAAAGAAAGCGGCCGCTTGGGTGGAGGCGGTGCTCGCCTCGCCATCCCCCGCGACACGGCCACGGGTCGACGGGCAGGCAGTGATCGCCAACGCGCTGATGTTCAACCCGGCCAGTAACGCGCCCGAAGGATTAGGCGGGCAGACCGTGAATGGCGTGCTGATTCTCTCCACTGACGCCGATGACATGCGGGTGCTGTATACCCCGAATGCACCCGACGGTGTGGAACTCAGGGAACTCGCCGACGAGGCCGAGCTGGTACAACTGATGCGAGGGCCGGCCTGGCTGGATTATCTTCGCGCACGCCTGCCCGCCGATACACGCTTGCTCAATCATCGTCTGGCCGCGCATCGAGGCGATGTATTGGTCGGGCTGTACCGGCAGAACTACCTGTACCTGCTGGACAAAGCCGACACTGAAAGCTTGACCAACGAAGAATTGGAGGCCCAGTCGACCCTCAACAAGATACTGTTCGGCGTGGACGTAGCGCTGAGCGTGCTGGGCGGTTTCCCCTGGAGCGGCCAGTTGGCCTCTTCGGCCGCCAGGTTTGTCGGTCGGGTGGGGCGCACGACGGTCCATACCCTGCGCAGCCTTGGACAAACCGTGGCGGGGCTCGTCGTGCGTCGCGGGTCACGTGCGCAAACGCTGTTTGAAGTCGCAAGAGTCACCACTACGGTTGCCGGGGTAACGCGAACAACAGGCCTGGGCATCAAGCCGCTGTCCATGCTACTGCGGCCAGGGAGAAACACACTGCGTCCGGACCTGCTGAAATACCAGAACGACTTTCTGCAAGAAAGCGCCCGCCTGGTGGTGAAAGGCGGCATCCCGGCCGGTGCAGAACTGGCCGAAGGCACAGGCATCTATCGCGTCCCCGGTTCGCCCAGTACCTACCTGGTACGCAGCGTCGGCGCAAAGGGCAGAGAGCAGGTGTTCCGTATTCAGAATGCGTTCAACCTTTATGACAGCAATGGCTTGGTCGCGCCGGTACTCACACCCGCTGGAGGCGTGACCCCGTTTCGGTTGCGGCGCCTGCCGAACAAATTCTGGGAGCTGGACACCTGGCAACGCCTGCCCGGCGCCGGGCCAAAAACCGACAGTCAGCTCGCCCAAGCACTCAGGGAATGGGACGCATACGTCAAAGCCGATGCGGCGTCCTCCACCCCACAGGCCGCTCTGAACCCGGCTGTTTTTTTCACAAGTCGCAATATCCCGTTGAAAACATGGAACAAATTCGTCAGGTCAGGCGGCGAAATAACTAAACGAGGCTTGGCACGACTCAACCCTGAGGGCACTACACACCTGTCAGACGATCTGTTCATGAAATGGGTAAACATGGAGCAGACGACCAAAGAAGCGGCGGATGCATTTATAAAAACACATGGCATTCACCCAGATCGTTGGAGCGAGTTCGTCGCCTGGGGCAAGCTGAACAAAGTTGGCGAGGCCCGCAAGGCAAGACTGACGAGCCTATCCGGCGGTTATTTCACCCGGATCACCGACCAGCATTTTCAAGACTGGTATCAGTTGGCCCTTAAACCGGTAAACCAGAACGCAGACGCAGTCTGGAAATTCGCCATCGATCGTGGCATTCACCCGCCATCCTGGACGCAATACGTGAACGCCGACGGCACCTTCAACACGAATATTGGAACAGTCGCGGAGCGTGTCAACCGACTAGGCCTTGAGTTCCCCCTTGACTTGACGAAACCCGGTCCGTCCTTACCCCCCACCTGAATCGCACTCGGCTGCCACTGCAGGAGCCGGGCTCGCTCCTGCAGATTGTGGCTAAACCTCTGAATCCCAGATCACCGTGACGCTGCCTTCATGAGTACTGGCCTGTCCAGGCCGTAAAAGAAGGGATTTCCAATTGCCTGACCGATGTATGGGCACGGTGCTGGTGCCGCCCTGGCAACCCGGCAGCCAGACCCTGTGCCGGGCAACCACTGAACTCAGTCGAGGCTGAAAAACAGCCGGCGTGCCATGCCCAGCGAGAGCTTCCCGCGCTCAATCTCAGGGATGGGCTCGAACTTGCCGGTCTGCCCACGGCGAATACGCGCAAACATCGCGGCTTCGACCTCAGCCTGGTCCTCGCGGCCCAGGTATTCCTGCCCGGGTTGCTTGAGGTGAGCGGCCTCGTAAGCCTCATTCTGCCGCGTCTGCGTCTTGTAGTGGAAATGGGCAAAGCACAGCGCCCGGCCGGTGGCGACATCGGCAACCTTGTACACCTGCAGGTAATCGTTTTTGTGCTTCTTGAGCTTCACCCGCTCACCGCGACGGGTAATCTGCACTTCGCGGTGGCTATACAGGAACTCCAGCGTGTCCGGGGTGATCGGCCGCAGCTTGCTTGCGCGTATCCGTGCGTCCAGGCCGGCCGCCTCCAGGCTCGCCACTGCGGCACGTAAACGGCTGACCATGGCCTCGGCTTTAGCCTGTTGCACCACCGCTAACCGTGCGGTGTCAAGCATGCTCAATTTCTTGCGGATGTCCTCGGCCACCCATCGCCGACTGATAGCCTGTGACTCGAGCAGGTGCTGCAGGCTCGCCGGTTCATTGACGGATTCGATCATCTTCTCCACGTTCCGGATGGCTTTTTCGTCATTGGCCAGCAAGTCTTCGCCCTTCTCCATCAGGCTGCTCAGTTCACGATTGGGGCGCCGCCGCGGGGGGGATGGCTGGGCATCCCACACCCCATCCTCGGCTTCGGTGAACGCTGCGATGACCGCACCCGAGGGGTCCTGCAGCTCGGCGGTTTCGCCGCCCGGCAGCCCTGGCGCTTCACTCAGTTGCGCCACATACAGGTCGCGATTTCGCGTGCGGATGATTTTCTTGCGCCGCGCCCCAGGTACCGGCGGGGCAGGCTTGGTCTTGGGTGCGGCCGGCACCTCCCCTTGTTGCAGCTCGTTCAACTGACGTTCGATGTGCAGATGCAGGTCTGTCAGTAACGCCTGGAGTTGTTGCAGGTACTCCACATTAAACTTGTCCGGCTCCATTGCCCGCCAGAATTCGATTTGATCGTCGGTTTGCGCGTACACCCGGTCAATGCTCTGCAACAAATCAATGCGTTCCTGGTCAGTGACCTGAAGGTGACGCAAGTCCGCCATGGAACGGTTAGCCCGGCGGGCTCGATTGATGGTTTCACTCACGCTGTCAAAAAACCCGTCCTCCAGCGGTGGCCCCGCCACATCAATGGCAATGCCCCACAAGGTGGTAAATTGCAGGGCCTGCAGATCCTGGACCGACGGCCGTGCGGGCAAGGCTGCCGTGAGCGCCTCGGCCTTGGTGCGACCCTGCTTGGGAACTTGCCGTAGTTCGTCGAGGTAGCGATCCTCCAGGGTCCGCCAGCGAATGGCGTTTTCCTGAATCCTTGCCAGTTCACGCAGGCCCTGCCCAAGGGTTGAATGGGCCTGGCGATTGATGTCCGATTGGGCCTCATCCTCGGTTTCGTCTTCCAGTACCTTGAGCACCGGATCGAGCTGTGCGTTGGTCACGACCATGTGCTCGCGTGACAGGGAACCGAGCAGTTGCGTGCTCAGTATCACCGACTCCAGAGCCTCGCACAGTTCTTGCTCATAATGCGGACGCGGCGCCAGGTCACGCAATGCGCGCAGGCACTGCAATTCCCGCTGGGCATGACCCAGCGCTTTTTCAGCCTCCTGTTGATAGTGCCGGCTGGCTTCGATGCGACGTTGCTCGGCAATCGCGCCCACGGGCTGTTCGATGACGACGCGGGCGACCGCCATCGCACGGCGCGCCCGCGCCTGGGCCAGGCGTGCCTGTTGGTAATCTTCAGTCAGGGCATCCTTGAGTGTGATCGCTGCCTGGCGTGCCTCCTGCAGCATCGAGTCGGCTGCGCCGCCACGCAGGTGCAGACCAAGATCGACGTCCCAACGCCCCTCACCGAGGTGCTTGAGCCATGGCCCCTGGACCTCACCGGTGGCGCTGACCACCCGCACCCGCCCCTGCTGGATCTGCACCCGGTAGACATGCCCACGCACCCGCGCCCGCCACTGCGGCGGCGTGGCGGAAGAGACCTTTACCAGGCCTTGCATGGGGCCGCTGGACTCGACAAGGTCCAGCGACTCGGCGGCGGGCGGCAGCATGAGGCTCAAGGCTGTCAACCGCGCCTGCATGGCCGGGGTCAAGGTATCCCGGGCATTGGCCCACCCCAGCGGCGCGCTGAACGCCACCGGCGCATCAACCCGCACTGGCGCGACAGCCACAGGTTCGGCACGTGCCAATGGCGCGAACGCCGGGTGTTCGAGGTCCAGGTGACGCTGCAAGTCATGGGGTGCGGCCTGATGCGCCAGCACCGCTACCAGGTTTACGAGCATGTCAGTGACTGCAGCTGCTCGCGCCTGTGGGTCGGTACTGCGCACGCTCTCAAGGTCATGTTGCACGCTGTCTGCCAGTTGCAACATCCAGCCCGCCAGTGCCATCGGCCCGCGCAGGAATGGCAGCAGGTTGGTAAACAGCAACCAACCGATCGTCTTCAGACTGGCCCAACGCTGCTCGGCATTGGACTGGGACTGGCGGTCGGCCAACGCCACCAGCGCGTCGGCAGTGGCCATGAACACCTGCTGCGTCGGGTCACCGGGGGCCACGTGCTTGTGCAATTGCGCGGGCCCCGGCTTGGTATAGACCGCAAACTCATCCGACGGTAGAAAATGGCGGATATGCGGCTCGCTGAAACCACCGTTGGCGTACACCGCCTGGCGCCGGGGCTCCATCCAGATGAGTGCCTGCTCTTGCAGCTCGCCCGGTGCCTTGATCGCCTCGAACAACGCTGCCAGGTTTTCATACTCTTGCAACATCGGGCTCAGCAGCGGCCGGTACAACAGGTGCGGCCCATCATCCCCGGCCTGTGGCCCGATGATGAACTGGTTGGCAACCACATCCGCAGCCTGATCGGGCGCAGCCTGGAACGCCAGCGGCCACAGGGCCATGGCTTTTCCGTCGAGCAGACGTTCCGCCGGGGTGGCTTGCACCGCGGCCTGCAGGCACAGGAACCCGCTGCGGGTCAGCCCCTGCAGCCCCCTGGCCTTGTATTCCAGGGCAAGCAGCGGCAATTGATTACGCAGTTGCCGGCTGAACAGACGCTGGCGGCGAGCGGCTTCAGTGGCATCGTCCACCAGCTTGCGTCTAAGCAACTGAGGATAGAACTGCCCGATATCAACCTGTTCGATGCAGGTGCCGAGCAGGCGGTAAGTCAGCCACGCCGGGGCGTTTTCGCCCTTGAGGGTGATTGCCCTGGGGGTATGGGGAAACCCGGCGAGATTTTCCAGGGCCAGTTGCACCAGGGTCACCGTGACCGGTTCGACTTCACCGGCGATGAAACCGCCCGGCACCGGTACGGCGGCGGCGATCACGCGATCAAACCTGATACTGATTTCGTGTGGTTTCAGTTCGGCCGTCGCTGGATGCTGCTTCAAACACGCCCGCAATTGCTCATCGGCGAATTGCTCAATGGACGGGATGCCGTCCAGATAGTCTTGCGCCCCGTCATCGTGCCCGATCAGCGCCCAGCCGCGCAGCAACTGTGCAAAGGCCGCGCTGTCGGTGGCATCGGCCTGGCTCAACCACAGCGGCAAGCCGGCGCGCAATCGCTGCTGATACGGACTCAGTTGCGCGACAAACCAGCCGAGGGGGTCAATGATAGCGTCCAGCAATTGCTGCAAGGTCAAGGGCGTACGCGGCACCAAGCGGTTGATACGGTCGATGTCGCGCAATTGACGCTCCAGGAAGCTGGCCGCCAAGGCATCGAAAGGGTCACCCTCCACAGGCCGGACGAACCAGTGCGCAACCTGCCCGGTCGGCAACGGGTCCAGCTGCCCCACTAGCAGCACCCCGATATCGTCCATGCGCTCGATGGGCGTTATCCCCGACGCCGGGCTGTAGAGCAGCAAGCATGAACCGCCTTGCGGCAACGTTCGGTCAAGCACCAGCCAGGGCAGTGTGCGCACCTGGTTTTGCTGCGACAGGTGCACGGTCTGCACCCGTAGCGTCGGGCTGTCCAGGCTCCATTGGCGGTCTGGCCGGTTCGGGCGCAACAGCGCCTTGGGAAACAGCTGCGCAACGCGCGCCTGGCTCATGCCGGGCGGCGTTTGTGCGTCGTAGAGCAACGCCAGCAACTCATCGGACAAATACCCCCAGCGCACCATGTCTACGGGCATTGCCTCGTGCCACCACGCCTGCAGCCGCTGGGCAAAAGCCTCCAGCAGCAAGGCGCCGCATTCATTGATCAACACCTCCAGCTCGGCGAGGCTCAGCCCGCCCGGCTCAAACACTTCGCGTACGCGTCGAACCACTTGGTGGCACGCTTCTACCAGCAACATCGGCCGCGCAGACGCCAGGCGCTCCACCAGCAACTGCGCCAATGAGACATAACGCCAAGCCCCCGCGCAGGGTGAGGCTTCTGGCGTCACGAGGTGCAGCGCTCCGGCGCGCTCATTACGCGCCGCAAAATGCTGGTCCAGATAGGCCTGGGCACTGTCCTGGGCCACCGCCAGCAATGACGGTGGGTTACTGAACAAGGTTTCGATCTGTTCGATATGGGCCTGGCGTCGGGCGCTGGCAGTCATGGTCATCCGGGTATCTCCGTCGAGTAAAGCCGCACACGCTAGCTCCTTGCTTGCGCCTTACCGACGTAGACAGTTACTACGCTTGCCTCACCTCACGCCCCCAGGCTTTGTGACCTAACCCGCGTTTTGTCTGATAACCCCGATCAGTTGTCATGCCCCGGACCAGTAGCTGTCCACCGCCAGTCGCCCCCGCCGGCGCTTGAGCCCACGCTTCAGATCTCGGAGTCCCAGACCACCGTGGCCGTGCCGGAATAAGTGGTGCCGCTGCCCTGCTCGAGCATCTGCGCGACTGCATCGGCCTGGACTGCAAAGTGCAGGGTACTGGGTTTGCGGTCGATGTAACGATTGGGTTGGAAACGTTCGCTGCCGCTGCCGTCCAGGCGCAGAGGCAGGTGATTGACCGGGCGCCCGGCAGCGTCGCTCAAGCCTGCCGGTAACGTGACCGCAAGGTCCAGCGGCACCTGGTGCGTACCATTGCTTACGCTGCAGGTATTGCCCATCGGCACGCCGCATTCCAGGGTCATCTTGAAGTGGGTACTGGTCCACAGGTTGACGGTTTGGTCGCGGTACAGACGGGTCGGTTTGCGCCCGTTCTGCAGCCAGGCCTGCCAACCTCCCTGGGGCTCCAACTGCACGCGGTTGCCGCCGGGAGGCACTTCGACTTTGAAGATGTGGTCGACATCCAGCTCGAAATTAACCAGGAAGGTATTGTCGTTGGCCAGGGTGATGTCGCCAAAGTCGAAGTCCATGCCAGGGCCCACAGTGTAAAGCATCTGCCCATGGTAGGTTCCCGCTGGCATGCTCAGTGGGTTGGGGGTACGCAGTTCATAGGTAAAGTACAGGCTGGCGTAATAAAAAACAGGCAGATTAAACAAGGCCTGAGTGACGCAGGCTCCGGCGTATTCCGGCACTAGCCAGAGCCATTGAACCTGGTAACTGGTGCCATTGAGCACCCCCGTGGGCAGGCACGGTGCCGGCGCTTTATGCCAGCGACCACTGCTCCATAACGCTTCATAGCCGCCACCATTGGTGATCTGCATGACGTCCCCGCCATGACGGGCCCAACCGCCAATTCCCGAGATACGTACCTCAAGTTCGCCGGTATCACCTTTATCGTTGTTAACCGAGACGGTTCGCCATTCAGACGGTATCTTCAGGTAAACCCCCTGGCGCGGATCGTCATGGTTGGCGGCAACCGGCGCCCCCGTTATCACCCCCACGGGCAAGTTCAAACTGAACCAGCCCCTGGGGTCACAATAATAAGCAAAATGCTGGCAGAACCCGGTGCTGGGGGTGACGTTGGTAAAACGGTTGACCATAGGGTTGCTGGGGTCGGGACGAAACTTGGCCCGAACCTCAGCGGTGCCGGCCTGGGCCGCACCCGATACCCACATTAGAATAAGGACGCAGGCCCAGTGCCTGGCGCGTAAAAAGGCCATCAGTTCACTCCTGGCGCAATGGCATCGAACACCATGTGCACCGTGCCGTAGTAGTTGCCCGGCGCGTACTCATCCGCCGGTTTGATCGCTGCGATTTCCAGGGCCACCCGCTTGCCCGGCGCGGCGTCGGCGCTGGACACTACCTCAGTGGACGCCAGCCCCAGCACCTGCTGGTTGAAAGTCACACGCAGGTCGATACGGTCTTTGCCGTTGTACAGAAATGGTTCGGCATCCAACCGCGCGCCAATCGAGCCGCTGATGTTTTTGACATCGAACTGCGCACGCAGCGGGCTCAGTTGCGCCGATATCGGGTTGTAGTCCAGTGTCTGCTCGCGATGCACCAGCATCGGGTCCACCGGCAGCACATAAAACTGGGCTGTGGGAATCTCCACGAACACCTCGAAGGTTTCCCGCTCTACCGCAGCCCGGGCCGAGGGCAACACGCAAATAGCACTGAGCGAGGCGAATGCCAGCGTCTTGAAGAGTGTGATCACCCCTTGACCTCCATCGGTTTTTTCTCGCTGCCTTCGATCAGGCTGAAGCGGTAGGAGCGGCCAGGCTCTTTATCGAATCCATAGGAACGACCGGCCATGATGTGGTGCTTGACCGTCGGCCGGCATTCCAGGGTATTGGCCGCCGAGCAGTCCTTGAATTCATCGACCACCACGACACTGTTGCCCTTGTTGACCAAGGTGTAGCGCTTGCCTTCGTCACGCACCTGGGTGTCAAACCGCACGTTGCTGGGGCGTACGAAAAATACCGTGCCGTAACCGGCCAGCACGCGTACGCCAGCAGCCAGGCTGTCTTTGTATTGCTTGCGCTCTTCTTCGGTGACGGCGAACTCGTCTTCGGTCTCGGGCACCACCGGTACGAAGCGCACGCGGAAGTAGCGTTCCTTGTCACGGTTGCCCATGAACAGCAGGCGCGTGCCCTGGGTGCCGTTGGCCGGTACGATCAGCCGCGCCGGGCTGGCCATCAGGCCATCGCGCGCAGCGGCCCCGGGCTGGTTCTGCAACGGTACTTCACGGTAGGAGCCATCGGCGTCGTAGATCATTTCCAGGATGTTGACCTTGACGAATGCCGTGGAGGTGCCGCCATTGAACACCCGTTTCATATAGGTGCTCTTACCCGCCTCCAGGTAGTCGTAGACCACGCCTACGTTGATCTGCGGGCCCGCCTGGGCCCCCAGGGAGAAAAGACATACGCATAACAACCAAAAACGTTTCATGCCACAACCTCATGTTTTGCAAGCGGCCAAACGCGGCCGTTTATCCAGGAACTATTCAACCCGCTGTTGCCGTCCCCAGGGTGGCCTCAGCCAGGGTGTCGGGGGTACAGCGCAGATCACCGATCATCAGCACATCGCTCTCCTGGCGCGCCTGGCTGGGGTCAAGGCGGAACTGGCAGAGCAACTGGTTGGCGTAGCGCACTTCCAGAGTGGGCGATCTGGCGTTCATCTCCATGGAGAAGAACCCGTCGACCTCGCTGACCCCGCGACTGGCGTGATTGATCACGTGGTGCCCCTTGAGCGGCCGGCCCTGGGCATCCAGCAGGCGACCGAGCACCGTGACGGTTTTCATCACGCTGATCTTGCGGTAGCCCACCCCGCCCTTGTTCAAGTGATAGCTGGACCGCGCCGGCTGAATGTTGGCCGCTGGTGGATGGTTGCCCTCGAAGTCGAAACTCAGGGTGCTGTTCTTGTAGGCGGTGATGGGCACGAAGTTGCGCCCCGGCCGCAGGGTGCTGCTGCCGCCGGTAAGGTCATCGGCGCGCAGGGTGATGTCGTCCAGGTCGGTCTCCACATCCACGATCATCCCGGCGCCGTGGCCTTGGGGCTGGCTGCTCAGGGCAACTTTCTGCCCGCCCACCGCGACGGTACTGCTCAGGTTCAAGCCACCGGTGATCTTGTTGTTGAAGGAGGAACGCTGGGCAAAGGCATCGCCGTACAGCGCATCGGTCTGGAAGCTGGTGCGACCGGACAACCCGACGCCGTAAGTATCGGCAATCGCCGTGGCCGACACGCTTTGCAGCATGTGATCGTCCAGGGTGCGCTGGTAGGTCAGCGAGCCATTGTTGTCGCGGCTGCCATCACGGGCGGTGCGCGTGCCGAGGCTGGCGGACCATTGCTCGTTGGGCCCGCCCAGGGCCAGGCTGACGCTCACGTCGACGCCCACGTTGCGTTTGTCGCCGGTGCTGGAGGTGGCCGGGCGATCAAACACCGAAAAGCGCCAGTTGGCATCGCTGCCAAGAAGCTTGCCGCGCTGGTTCCAACCCAGGTCCAGGCCGACCCCTTCGACGTTGCCCTGGCTGTAGGACAGGCGCGAGTTGATCGAACTCTTGTTGCTCAATCGATGGTTGATCGACAGCGACGAGTTGCTGGTCTGGCCGATAAAGGCGGTCCGCGGCCGCAGCCGTGTGCCGTCGGGGAGGATCTCGTAGGTGCGGCGGGTGTCCAGCCAGCTGCGGTTGTGGCTGAGTACCACGCTGCCGTGCCCGTAGCTGTAGAGGCCTTGCATATCCAGGCCGGTGCCATGGTCCTGGGTCTGGTAGACGTTGGCGTAGAGGCTGGTGCTGTTGGCCAGGGTCCAGTCGATGGACGTGCCGTATTGCATCTTCTCGCGCACTTTGCGCGTGGACAGGCCCAGGATTACCCGTGGATGGGCCAGGTAGTTGGCGCTGGCGCCGTAGGTCATGAACCCGGTGGCTTGTTCGTCCCAGTTACTGAGCAGCTTGGTTTCCCGACCGACGAAGGTGTTATAGCGCCAGCGTTCGTCGGCATTGCGCCAGTTGTTGGGTTTGTACACCAGTTCCTGGGTGGTGGCCGTGGTCAGCCCGTCTTCGATCAGACGCACCTCTACTTCATAGATGCCCCCCGGCAGCGAGCGTGTGTCGAGGGTCTGCAACCCCGCCGCCACCGGCTGGCTATTGATCAACAGGCCATTACGGTAGATCTCTACCGAAGCCTGGCGGCTGGCGGTGACGTAAATCGGGTACACGCTGGGCTTGGGGTTGTTGATCAGCAGGCTGTCGGAGCTGCCGTACATCAGGCCCACGGCGGTGTCGGGGTTGGCGCCGAATGAGCGGACCTGCCGCGTGAGGCCATCGGAGCCAGGGGTGAAGTAACCCAGGCGCAGGAAGTTGCCTTCCATTTCACGCTGGCTGTAAAGCTCATGCACGGCGTGGTACAGCGTGGTATCGGTGCCGCCGAAACGCGACAGTTGCAGGTTCAGTGCCTGGGTCCAATTGCCGACGCTGGCGCTGGCTTCCAGGCCATAACGGCCGCCCAACGCTTCATCCTGCCCACCATTGAGGTTCAATTGGTTATTGACGATCAGACCCAGGCTTCCGGCCTCCGGCTGGTCGTAATAACGCTTGGTCTGCGTGGTGCGCTCGACGTTCTCGGTGAGGATCGAGACCAATGAGTTTTCCAGGCTGTAGTGCATCGCCAGGAGTTGCTCTGGGCAACTTCTTTCGCAACTTCCAAGGGTCATTCCCTGTTGCAGGAGTTGCTGCCACTTGGCCCGTTCTGAAGCCGCGAAGGGACTATCGTTGGCGTCTGTGAATTCCAGCAAGGTAATACGGTCATTGCGATCCAGCACAATCATGGCCTCGCCGAGAAACTGTTGATCCAGTTCCACGCGCACGGCCAAGGGCACGTCAAAAAAGTGCTCTTCGAAATCGTTTGGCAATCCCTTGGACTGTGACAGCAAACTGCCCGGCGTCGTGCCAGGCGCTGTCGGCGCGGCCAGGGCGCCGGCGCACATCAATAGCGCCAGCGCGCCCGCAATAGGCGTCTTCGAAAACATGAACGGAATACTCGTAAATACGCACAGTCAGGGCTGCTTGACAAGGTCGGCAGCCATTGCCGGCGACCGACCTTGGGTCAATGCCCGCGTGATCGTCGCGATCACGGGGCCAGGGGTGCTCCGCGTCGGTTACGGATTCGGCGTACGCGGCACGGCGTCGAAGATCACCGTGTAACTGGCGGTGTACAGGCCATTCTGGGTGTCTGTCGGCTTGGCCGGAGTGATCACCAGGTCGGCCTGGGTGCCCGGGGTGGATTGAGGGTCGTCCACCACTTCCTGCGGGGTGCCAGTCAGGGTGACGCCGTTGAAGGTGTTGGTCAGCGCAATGCTGTTGGAACCGTTGTACAGCGCTGCCGAAGACGGGCCGCCTTCGATGTAGGCATGCACCGAACCGTCGGTGTTTTTCACATCGAACGTGGCGCGCAGGGAACTCAGTTCACCGCTCACCGGGTTGTAGTTCATGGTTTCGTCTTTACCGAAGTTCGGGTCCCGTGGCTGCGCATGGAACTGCTTGGTCGGGATGTCGGCCTTGATGTTAATGGCGGTGCGCGCGTCATCGGCGGCAACGACCAGGGTTGAATTCAAGGCGACCGCGACCAGAGCGGCCGCGACGGAAAGTTGTTTCAACATAGCGATATACCTGTTGGCTAAAAACAATTTAGTGGAGTCATTAAAAACCTGCATTACGCAAACTTTTCAACAACTTGCATTGACGAACGTACCGTCTCGCCCTATGCCCAACCAGTATTCTCAAAATAAAAGCCCAAGTAAGCAGTCCGCTTCTCTACTTCATGTAGCCAAGACACACCTAGTAATATGGGAAAAAAGTGGCATTTTGCCAAAACTTTAAAATCAACTGTAAGAAACAGACTACTTGATAATAAACGAGAATAATTACGCACCGAACACGTTTGTAAGAACAGTATGACATGCGCATAAAAACTCCAACTCTCGCGTGCCGACAACGCGTGTAAGAGCACACCACTCACGACTTGAGTAATAGCTCTATTTATACAGAGTTGAATAACTCGAAACTTTCAGCCTGCTTGCCAAGCTCGTAATGCCTTGCGTGCCGTTGGTCGGGTGCGTTTGCCCCATCTATAAGATATATCTTACGTTGTATCTAAACACGACAGGAGAAGCGAAATGAGAGGACACCCTCACCACGACAGCCACGACGGCTTCGAAAAACGCGGCGGTCGCGAACGCGGTGGCCGCGGCCCGCGGGTCTTTGCCCCAGGCGATCTGAAATTGCTGCTGCCGGCGCTGATCGCCGAGCAGCCCTGCCACGGCTATGACCTGATCCGCCAGATCGAAAGCCTGTTCGACGGCGCCTACAGCCCCAGCCCCGGGGTGATCTACCCCACGCTGACCTTTCTTGAAGAAAGCGAGTTGATCAGCGGCGACACCGAAGGCGGGAAAAAACGCTACACAATCACCGACGCCGGTCGTCTCTTCTTAAGCGAGCAGACGGTTGCCCTCGACGGTATTCGTCTGCGCATGGACGTGAGCAAGCGCGCGCTGCGCGGCCAGGACCGACCGCCGGAAATCCACGAGGCGGTGCACAACCTGCGCCATGCCTTGCATTCGCACCACGGGCGCTGGAGCCCGGAAGAAATCGTGCGTGTCGCGGCGCTGCTCAACAGCACCGCCCAGGCCATTGTCGACGGGGAAAACCAATGAATACGCAAACCATCCATCGCGTTACCCACGAAATCAAACGTCGCCGCCTGCAGGTGCTGCGGGTGGTGGACATCACCCCGCGCATGCGTCGCATCACCCTGGGCGGGCCAGAATTGGCCGGGTTTGTCAGCCTGGGCAGTGACGATCACATCAAGCTGCTGTTCCCCCAGAACGCCGCCGAACAGGCCGCGCTGGAAAGCCCGACGTTCGCCATCAAGGGCGAAGGGCCGCAACCGGCCATGCGCGACTACACGCCGCGGCGTTTCGACCTGAGCATCGGTGAGCTGGATATCGACTTCGTGCTGCATGGCGACGGCCCTGCGTCTACCTGGGCCGAGCAGGCGCAGGTTGGCCAACACCTGTACATCGGCGGGCCACGGGGCTCGATGATCGTGCCGGATATCTTCGACAGTTATCTGTTGATCGGCGATGAAACCGCCATCCCGGCCATCGCTCGCCGCCTGGAAGAGTTGCCGGCCGGGCGCACCGTGCTGGCCGTGATCGAGATCGCCAATACAGCCGAAAAGCAGGCGCTGCAAAGCGCGGCCGACGTCCAGGTGGTCTGGGTGATTCGCGGCCAGGACGACCTGCTCGACACCGTGCGCAAACTGACGCTGCCGAGTGGCTCGCTGTACAGCTTTGTCGCCACCGAAACCAAGCTGTCGCGCCAGGTGCGCCGCGTGCTGCTGGACACGCACCAGGTCAAGGAGGAGTTCCTCAAGGCCGTCGGTTACTGGCGCGCCGAAGGCAGCGACGAAGAATGAATCAGGGCTGGGGCTTGATGAGCTTGTCCAGCCCCACCACTGCCCCTGCTATCGCGACCAACCCCGCCAGAATGCCCCCCGCATTCACGAACACCTGTGGATAACCGAGGGTGCCCACATCAATGAACGGGTACTGATACTGCCCGAGCAAATCCCCCCGCAGCAGCACATAGGCGAAGTACACCAGCGGGTAAATCACCCAGCCGGCGATGTGCCTGAGGTGCAGGTTGCCCTTGGGCACGCACTGCCACCAGTAGATAAAAAACAGCACCGGCATTACGTCGTGCAGCAACTCGTCGGCAATGAACTGGAAGCCTTCGGGTTGCCACAGATGCCGCAGCAACAGGTTGTAAGCCAGGCCCACCACCAGGATGCTCACGGTGATCCCACTGCTGATGCCGGGCGCGAGGAAAAACCGCTTCGCGGGTGAATCGCGCCTCACCAGCGCATAGCTCAACACCACCACCGCGAGGGTGTTGGTGAGCACGGTGAAGAAACTGAAAAAATTGACCAGCCCGCCCATCAAGCTGGCGCCGGATTCCCAGCGCGAATAGAAAATCAGGTATTGCTGAATCACCAACCCCACCCAACCAGCAAGCGCCGCCGCAGCCACAAACCGCTTCATGGGATCAGTCCAGCGGGCGTTTGGTACGCATCAGTTTCACGTACAACCCTTCGACTTTTTCCCGCGCCCACGGGGTCTTGCGCAAGAACGTGAGGCTCGACTTGATGCTCGGGTCGCTCTTGAAGCAGCGCACGTCAATCCGTTCGGCCAGGCCGGCCCATTCGTAATGCTCCACCAGGGTGGTGAGGACGTGTTGCAGGGTCACGCCGTGGAGAGGGTCGTTGCTTGTCGCGGTCATGCCAGGCCTTTAGAAAAGAGAACACACAGCTGCGCACTTTAGCACGATCAAAAAAGTTCCCGTTTTCAGCGAAAAAGAGATGTTATATTGTAACTATAAATCTCAAATCTTTTCGTTGCTTTACAAAGGAATGCCCAATGCTCTTCTCTTCCCTATGGCGCCTGTCCCCACTCGCCGCCGCCCTGCTGATCGGCTCCGAAGCCCATGCCCTGGAGCTGCAACCCCAAGTCATCACCGGCAACCCGCTGGGCAGCGAGCAGCTCGCCTCGCCGACCACCGTGCTGGAAGGCGATGACCTGACCCTGCAACAAAAGGGCAGCCTCGGCGAAACCCTGAACAAGCAGCCAGGCGTGTCGTCGTCGTACTTTGGCCCGGGCGCCAGCCGGCCGATCATCCGCGGGCAGGATGGCGACCGCATTCGCATCCTGCGCAATGGCGTGGGCGCGCTGGATGCGTCGTCGCTGTCCTACGACCACGCGGTGCCGCTGGACCCGGTCAACGTGGATCGCGTTGAAATCGTGCGCGGCCCGGCGGCGCTGTTGTACGGCGGCAGCGCCATCGGTGGCGTGGTCAACACCTTCGACAACCGCATCCCCACCGAAGCCATCGAAGGCATCCACGGTGCCGGTGAATTGCGCTACGGCGGCGCCGACACCACGCGCAGCAGCGCCGGCAAACTGGAGGCAGGTAACGGCACGTTCGCCTTGCACCTGGACGCCAACGCGCGGGAATTCAACGACCTGAAAATCCCCGGCCAGGCGCGCAGCCGCCACGCCCCGGCAACCGACGACGTCCCCGGCAAGAATGGCCGCCTGGGCAACAGCGACGGGCGCCAGGACGGCGGTGCCGTGGGCGGTTCCTACACCTGGGACGACGGCTATGCCGGGTTGTCCTACAGCAACTACGACGCCAACTACGGCTCCCCTGCCGAACAGGATGTGCGCATCCGCATGAAGCAGGATCACTACGCCTTCGCTTCGGAGATCCGCAACCTGCAGGGTCCGTTCACCTCGGTGAAACTCGACGCGGGCTACACCGACTACGAGCACCGCGAAATCGAAGGTGGCGAAACCGGTACGATCTTCAAGAACAAGGGGTATGAAGCCCGGGTAGAAGCCCGCCACCAGCCGCTTGGCCCGTTCGACGGCGTGGTGGGGGCGCAAGTGACCCGCAACGAGTTCTCCGCCCTCGGCGAAGAGGCCTTCGTGCCGCAGACCGACACCAACGCCGGCGCGCTGTTTATCCTCGAAGAAATGCAGGCCACCGAGCGCCTCAAACTCAGCCTCGGCGGGCGCTTGGAACACACCAGCGTCGACCCGGATGCCAAGGGCAACGCGCGTTTTGCCAATGCCGAAAAATCCAATGACTTCACCGCCGGCAGCTTGTCTTCGGGTGCGGTCTACACCCTCACGCCCGTGTGGTCGCTGGCCGCCACCCTGGGCTACACCGAGCGCGCACCGACCTTCTACGAGCTGTATGCCAACGGCGCCCATGTCGCCACCGGCACCTATGAGCTGGGCGATGCCAACCTGAAGAAAGAAAAGGCCGTGTCTAGCGACCTGGCGCTGCGCTTTGACAATGGCACCCACAAGGGCAGCTTCGGGGTGTTCTACAGTCGCTTCTCCAACTACATCGGGTTGTTGGGCAGCGGTCGCACGCTGAACGATGAAGGCGAAGAAGACGCGGGCGGCATCCCTGAGTACAAGTACTCTGGCGTGCGGGCACGCTTCGCCGGCTTTGAAGCCCAGGAACACTGGAAACTTGGCGAAAGCGCCTACGGTAAGTTCGCGCTGGAACTGTCGGGCGACTACACCCGTGCGACCAACCTCGACACCGGCGAAGCCCTGCCGCGTATCGCACCGTTGCGTTTGAACAGCGGCTTGCTGTGGGAACTGGACCGCTGGCAGGCACGTATCGATGTGGAACACGCGGCGGGCCAGGGTCGCGTGCCGGATAACGAAAGCAGCACCGATGGCTACACCACCCTCGGCGCCAGCATGGGTTATCACTTCAATATGGGTGGCAGCCAGTGGCTGGCGTTCGTGAACGGCGAGAACCTGACCAACCAGACCGTGCGCTATGCCAGCTCGATCCTGCGCGATATTGCCCCGGCGCCGGGTAGAAGTGTGCAGTTCGGCGTTCGAACCACCTTCTAAAAATTTTCCCCCCAGCCTGTAGCAACCCGCTTACTGTGGCGAGCGGGCTTGTCCCGCGTTGGGCTGCGCAGCAGCCCCAAAACCAGTCACTGAGTCTTTCTCAAAGAATGCGGTGAATTGACAGGGGGCTGCTTCGCAGCCCAACGCGGGGCAAGCCCGCTCGCCACAACAAGCCCGCTCGCCACAGGGCGGGGTTTCATGAAGCCAACGTTGCAGCGACTATCTGTCACTGTTACCAAATCTGAAATGATGCATCTTGCGATTTACGCTTTCTCTTGAAGCCCTCTCCCTTTATCCTTGCCGCAACAAACTGAAACGTTTCACGCGCCCCCCCGGTCGACCTCATCTTGCTGATTATTCCCACCTGCAAAGACAGCGCTGTCTTACCCCGAGCTGCGCCTGGGGATAAATCGCCCGTCTGTGGATAACCCCACTTATCCCCAGAAAAACCGAATTAACGCTGAACCAAGCCCGTGCCGAATCGTCATCTACAGTGAAGCACGGGGTCACATAATTCCAACGTCACGGAGAAACACACTATGAGCACTGATGGTGCTTCGAGCCCAAGCCGCCTGCTGCCCAGGTTGCTAGGCGTCTTGCTGCTGATCATGGGCCTGGCCTTGCTGGCCGGGGGTATCAAGCTGACGATGCTCGGCGGGTCGCTGTACTACCTGCTGGCCGGTATCGGCATCACCCTGACCGGCATCCTGTTGCTGGCCACCCGCCGCGCCGCGCTGGGCCTGTACGCACTGGTGTTGTTCGCCAGTACCGTGTGGGCGCTGTGGGAAGTCGGCCTGGACTGGTGGCAGTTGGTGCCGCGCCTGGCGCTGCTGTTCGCCCTGGGTATCGTCATGCTGTTGCCGTGGTTCCGCCGTCCGTTGCTGCGCGGCCAACCTGCCCCACTGGGCACTGGCGCGCTGAGCGTCGCCGTGGTGTTGGCAGGTGCTACCGCCCTGGCCAGCCAGTTCACCAACCCGGGTGAGATGGTCAAGACCGGCCAACTGGACCGCGACGCGGTGCCAGGCATGGCCAGCGCTGCGCCGTCCCAGGCCGATGGCGACTGGAACTCCTACGGCCGTTCGGCCTACGGTGACCGTTACTCGCCGCTGGCGCAGATCACCCCGGAAAACGCCCACAAGTTGGTGCCAGCGTGGACCTACCGCACCGGTGACATCCCTGGCCCGAATGATCCAGGCGAGACAACCGCGGAAAACACCCCGCTGAAAGTCAACGGCATGCTCTACGTGTGCACCCCGCACAGCCAGGTAATTGCCCTCGACCCGGACACCGGCAAGGAAATCTGGCGCTTCGATCCGAAGATCAGCAGCCAGGGGGCCGAGAACTTCAAGGGCTGGGCGCACATGACCTGCCGTGGCGTGTCGTATCACGATGACGCCGTGTACGCTTCCGAGCAAAGCCCGACCGGCAGCGCCAGCCCGGCCGCCGCACCGAACGCCTGCCCGAAACGCATCTTCGTGCCAACCGCCGACACCCGCCTGATCGCCCTCAACGCCGACACCGGCAAGATGTGCGAAGACTTCGGCGACAAAGGCCAGGTCGACCTGCGTGCCAACATCGGCAGCTTCGCCCCAGGCGGTTACTACTCCACCTCGCCACCGGCCGTCACCAAGAACCTGGTGGTGATCGGCGGCCACGTCACCGACAACGTCTCCACCGACGAGCCCAGCGGCGTGATCCGCGCGTTCGACGTGCACACCGGCAAGCTGGTGTGGAACTGGGACAGTGGCAACCCGGACGACACCACCCCGTTGGCCGAAGGCAAGACGTACACCCGCAACTCGCCGAACATGTGGTCCATGTTCGCCGTGGATGAAAAACTCGGCATGCTGTACCTGCCGATGGGCAACCAGATGCCCGACCAATACGGCGGCGACCGTACCGAAGACTCGGAAAAATACAGCGCCGGCCTGACCGCCCTGGACATCGACAGCGGCCATGTGAAGTGGACCTTCCAGTTCACTCACCATGACCTGTGGGACATGGACGTAGGCGGCCAGCCGTCGCTGATCGACATCAAGACCGAAGCCGGCGTGAAGCAGGCGGTGATGGCGTCGACCAAGCAAGGCAGCATCTACGTGCTGGACCGCGCCACCGGCCAACCCGTGGTGCCGATCCACGAAGTGGCCGTGCCGCAAGGCGCCGTCGCGGGCGACCACACCTCGCCAACCCAGCCGAAGTCGGACCTGAACTTCATGCCGCCGCCGCTCAAAGAGCGTGACATGTGGGGCGTGACACCGTTCGACCAACTGCTGTGCCGCATCGATTTCAAATCCATGCGCTACGACGGTGCGTTCACCCCGCCTTCGCTGCAAGGTTCGATCGTGTATCCGGGCAACTTCGGCGTGTTTGACTGGGGTGGCATTTCCGTCGACCCGGTGCGCCAGATTGCCTTCGTCAACCCGAGCTACATGGCGTTCAAGTCCAAGCTGATCCCGGCGGCCGACATCGCCAAGCAAGGCCCGCGCGTCAGCGAAACCGAAGGCGTGCAGCCGAACAAAGGCGCGCCGTACGGCGTGATCCTCGAAGCCCTGCTGTCGCCAATGGGCCTGCCGTGCCAGGCACCGGCATGGGGTTATGTGGCCGCGGTCGACCTGACCACCCACAAAACCATCTGGATGCACAAGAACGGCACCGTGCGTGACAGCTCGCCGGTTCCGGTCCCGCTGACCATGGGCGTGCCTAGCCTGGGTGGCACCTTCACCACCGCCGGTGGCGTCGCGTTCCTCAGCGGCACCCTCGACCAGTACCTGCGTGCCTACGACGTGAAAAACGGCAAGCAACTGTGGGAAGGTCGCCTGCCAGCCGGCGCGCAGACCACCCCGATGACCTACACCGGCAAGGATGGCAAGCAGTACGTGCTGGTCATGGCCGGCGGTCACGGTTCACTGGGCACCAAGCAGGGTGACTATGTGATGGCGTTCAAACTGCCGGAATAAGCGACACCGGCAACAGAACTGTCACTGTGGGAGGGGGGCAAGCCCCCTCCCACATTTTTTATCAGTGTTCTATGACTTCACCGCGCATCACCGCCAACCGCGCAATCAAGCGGTTCTGCACCGGCACCGCAATTCCCTCGCTGTCCATCGCCTTGATCAAGTCCTCCACCAACGCATTGAAATCACTGCGGCTCACATTCTGGCCCTTGTGACTCTCGGCCATGCTGTCACCGGTGTAGGTGCACGGCCCACCCGCCTCCACACAGAACTGCTCGATCAGCTTGTTGCGCAGGCGCTGGATATCAATGCGCCGGAAGCGCTCGACGATGCGTTCATCCCGGGCGATGTTGAGCAACATGCCCTCCACGATCCGCGTGATGCCGGGCATGGCGCCGAGGTCGCGATAGAGGCTGTCGTCCTTGGGCGGTTGCTGCGCGCAGGCGCTGAGCAGCAGGACGAAAACCAGCGGTAAACAGCGCATCAGAAACTCCCCTGCACGGACAAATACGTGCCGTTCTGGTGGTCCAGCGTGGCAATTTCGCCAAGCCGTGCATAAGCCAATACAAACGACACATGCTTGTTGGGGAAGTACCCCACGAACAGATCCGCCCAATCACTTTCGCCGGCAAACGACAGGTTGTCGGGCTTCTCACGGTACTCCACGCCCACCGCCCAACGCGGGTTGAGCAGCAACGCCAGCGAGCCTTCCTTGAGCAGGCTGCGGCTGTCGCGGCGGTCGCCGCCAAAGCCGAGCAAGCCGGTTTCATTGGCCCGACTGTAGCGCAGGCTGCCGTTGACCAGCACGTTGTAGCCAAACGCGGCGCCCATGAACAGGCGGCTGGCGGCCAGGTAGCCTTCGACATCGCTGTCGCGCCTGGCGCCCACCAGGCTGGGGATATCAAAGTTCGTCTGGTGCTTGTATTCCAGGCCCAGGGAAACCTGGGGCAGCGCGTCGTAGATCACATCACCGAACAGGCGCACCTTGAGGCCAAGCACGTCCTGGCCCAGGTTGTCCTCGGGCAGATTGAGCTTATGCACCAGGCTGCCGAGGTCGAAGCGCTGGCGGGCGAAAGACACCTCGATGCGGTTGTCGTAGGCCAGCGCCAGCCCGGCCACGTCCAGCCGATAATCCGGCAGGTTGACCGTGGTCGCGAACGCCGTGGCCCCCCATTCGTGCTGTTCGCCGTATCCGGCCAGCACTGCCCAGGGTGTGATCCCACCGCCCGCCGCACCTTCGATACTGCTGGCGCCGCCGGTAGCGATCAGGCGGCCGTTGTCGGCCAATGCCGTTTGCAGGGTCAGTGCGCCAAGGCAACCGATCAGGAAAGAAAAACGCACGGTCATGTCACTCAATGAACCAGGGACGTTTGCGCACTGAGCGGCAAGGCCATCCAGGCTTCGAAGGCGTCGGCACTCAACGGCCGGCTGATCAGGTAACCCTGGGCCGTGTCGCACTGCCAGCGCTCCAGCAGGCGCAGGCTGTGGGCGTATTCGACACCCTCGGCAACGACCTTGAGGCCCAGGTTGTGGCTCATCTCGATGGTGGAGCGCACGATCACTGCGTCTTCACTGGTTTCATCGAGGTTGCGCACAAAGGATTGGTCGATCTTCAACTCCTGCACCGGCAGGCGCTTGAGGTGCGCCAGTGACGAATAGCCGGTGCCGAAATCGTCCACCGACAGGCCGATACCGCAATCGCGCAGCAAGTTGAGCACCTTGAGGGCTTTTTCCGGCTCACGCATCACCGCGCTTTCGGTGATTTCAAACAGCAGTTGCTCGGCCGGCAAACCATAGCGACACAGCAATGCCGAGACCCGGTGGGCCAGCTCATCGCCCAGCAGATCGTCCGCCGAGATGTTCAGCGACAGTTGCAAGGACAGGCCGCGCCGGTTCCATTCGCACAACTGGCGAATGCCCTGCTCGATCACCCATTGGGTCAGCAACTGGATACTGCCCGAGCGTTCGGCCAACGGGATGAATTCCCCCGGCGAGACCATGCCGAACTGCGGATGCTGCCAGCGCAACAGCGCTTCGGCCTGACGCACATGGCCCTGGCGGATATCCAGCTTGGGCTGGTAGTGCAGCAACAGTTGACCCTGGTTGGCCGCGTGGCGCAGGTCACGGATCAGGGTAATCTGGCGGCGGTGCGCCAGGTCGCGGCCCTGCTCATAGATTTGCAGGCGGCCGGGCATTTGCGCGGCGTCCTTCATGGCGATGGCCGCGCGTTCCAGCAAGGTGTGCGGGCTTTCACCATCGACCGGGTACACCGCGATGCCCAGGCGACAATCCAGCGCCAGGTCATGGCCGTTGATGCGCTGGGGACGCAGCAGCAGCTGTTGCAGTTTGTCGGCCATGCCCACCGCTTCGTCGCTGCCCGCACCTTCGAGCAGCAGCAGGAATTCGTCGGCGATCAGGTGCGCCACGGTATCGCCGGGGCGCAACGCCGCTTGCAGGCGCTGGCTGACCGTGATCAGCAGTTGGTCCACCGCTTCGGGGCCTGCGGTTTCGCTGGCGGCGCGCAGGTTGTCGATGCCTAGGTAGATCAGGGCCACCGGGCGTTGCAGGGCAATCGAACTGCCCAGGCGTTCCATGGCCAGCGCACGGTTCGGCAGGCCGGTGACGCGATCATGCAAGGCATTGTGCGCCAGCTGTTGTTCGCGCTCGGCAATGCCGTTTTGCATCGCGTTGACCGCCAGGGCCAGGCGCCCCAGTTCATCACTGCGCGCCAGCACCACCGGGGTCTGATAGTCGCCGCTGCCGATGCGTTCGGCCGCCTGCGCCAAGGCCTGCACCGGACGCGACACCGTGCGCGCCAGCAGCAAGGCACCGATCAATGAAGCGATCAGCGCGACCAGGGCAATCCCGAGAATCTTTTCATCCAATGGCACAAAGGCCTGCATCGCCGCATCCAGCGGGCTTTGCAGCAGGGCCAGGACTTTGCCGTTTTCATCACTGGCCAATACCAGCGATTGACTGAGGAAGCGGTGCTCAAGGTGAGCGGTGGTGGACACGCCACGCCGCGTCGAGTCGCCCAGCATCAGCGCGCTGATGCTCTGGCGCAGTGCTTGCGGCTGGGTACTGACCAGCTCGCCGGGGCGGTCATGATCAATCGCCAGGAACGAGACTTCCAGGTTGCTCAGCGAACGCAGCTCATCGGCAAATGCCGCGTCCATGCTGAACCCCATTACCACCCGCGCGATAGGCAACGGCGCCAGCACCGAAGCTTCTACCAACAGATGCGGCTCGCCCTGCAACGGCACCACCAGCATCGCCTGACGATTGCGCCGGGCTTCGCGCAGGGCCTGGTCGTAGCGAAAGGTAGAGCCCTCCGGAACGTCCTCCAGGGTGCTGGCCAGGACTTTTCCATCCATGCCCAGCAGGATCATGTCGCTGGCGTTGATGCGCTTGCCGTGGTTGAGCAGCACCGAGCGCAGGGTTGCCGAATCGCCACTGGCGACCGCATCGCGAAAACCGAAGTCGGCCGCCAACAACTGCACACCATCGGCCAGGCGCCGACCGCGTGTGTCGAGCAAGCGCTCGAACACCCGCGTGCCCACGTCCAGCTGGGCCAGGGCCTGGCCGTGGACCGCCGAGCGGGTGGCGGCCTTGACGCTGAAATACAGCGCGCCGATCACCACCAGTGACAGCACGATCAACACGCAGGCGACCCGCGCCTGGAAGCTACTGCGCAGTTTCATGGGCGGCTCGATTGAAGGCATCGCCAAAGGCGCTGGGCGGCGGCGGCAAATCCGCCGGTGCGGGCTCCAGGCTCAACGTCACACGGTGGCTGAGCCCGGCAGCAGGCATGTGCAAGCTGCCGCCATCCAACGGCTGCATATCTGCCAGTTGCGGATGCCACACGGTGAGGTGGTAGTCACCGGCCGGCAACTGTTCCAGGCGCACGCGGCCCTGGGCATCGCTGACGCCGAAACGCGGGTCATCGGTGACGTAGATATAGCCGAGCATCCAGTCATGGATATTGCAGCCCAGCACCACCACGCCGGGCCTGTCGAACAGCAGCGGGTCAGTGGGCGTGCCTTCGTAAAGGCGCAGTTCGAAGCGCTTGGCAGCGGAGAACGAATACACCTGATGGCGAATATTGTCGCTGTTGGGGAAGCGCACCTGGGTACCGGTGTGCACTGCCAGTACATGGGGCGCGAAGCGTTGACCGCGCTGGTCCATATCCGCCTTGAGCACGCCCTGCGGCGCCTGCGCCGGGCCGTGCAAGGTGACCACTGCATCGGCAACAGGTTGACCGTCGACCTGCTGGGCCAACACCTCAAGCGTCGCCGCCGATGCGGGGCCGCCCACAGCCAGCAACAGTGCTGTACGAAGTAACGAGTGAAAAATCCAAGCCATGGTCGATCCGCAGGAAATGAGCTGAAAGAGCAGCCTGCCTTGGCACAGAAACATTGAAGTGCATGCATGATGACGCAAGCAAGGCCAATTGCCATCATCGGTTTTACAGCAATACATAACCGCCTGTCGGCAAAAAACTATGCATTCGGTCAAGCCTTGTAGAGGTTATCGACGCTGTTTTGAAAATCTGCAGTCGAAGGGAAAGGCTTTTCTAGATCGGCACCCGCTCACGCCGCATCCACATCTCGAACGCCATCGCGTTCAGCGGGCGGCTGATCAGGTAGCCCTGGGCGGTGTCGCAATTCCACTGCTTGAGCAGCTTGAGGCTGGGGGCGAACTCCACGCCCTCGGCCACTACCTTGAGTCCGAGGTTGTGGCTCATCTCGATGGTGGAGCGCACGATCACGGCGTCGCCGCTGGTGCTGTCGAGGTTGCGCACGAAGGACTGGTCGATCTTCAACTCCTGCACCGGCAAGCGCTGCAATTGCGCGAGGGACGAGTAGCCGGTACCAAAGTCATCCACCGATAGGCTGATACCGCAACCGCGCAGTTGCTCCAGCACACTGAGGGCCTGTTGCGGGTTGTGCATGATCGCGCTTTCGGTGATCTCGAAGATCAGTTGCCCGGCGTCCACCTGGTACTGCATCAACAGCGCGGTGACGCGAATCGCCAGGTCGTCATCAGCCAGGTCGTCCACCGAAATATTCACCGACAGCTGGATCAGCAGGCCGCGCTGCGCCCACTCGGCGATCTGGCGCACCGCTTCTTCGATCACCCACAGCGTCAGGCTGCTCATGCTGCCGGTGCGTTCGGCCAGGGGGATGAACTCGGCGGGAGACACCTGGCCCAGGGTCGGGTGCTGCCAGCGCAACAAGGCTTCGGCCTGACGCACATGGCCGTGCTTGAGGTCGAGCTTGGGCTGGTAGCACAGGAACAACTCGCCCTCGATGGCCGCACGCCGCAGGTCGCGGATCAGGGTGATCTGGCGCTGATGGGCCAGGTCGCGGTCCTGCTGGTAGATCTGCAGATGCCCCGGCAGGCTCGCGGCGTCATGCCGGGCGATGGCGGCGCGGCTGATCAACTCTTCCACTTGCTGGCCGTCGGCGGGGTAAGCCGCGATGCCGATGCTGACTTCGTGGCGCAGTTCGTCATTGCCGATGCGCTGGGGCTCGGTGAGCAGCGCGTAGAGGCGGTCGGCGCGGGCCACGGCGCGGTCGACCTCGGTGTTTTCCAGCAACAGCAAAAACTCACTGCCGGCAATACGTGCCGCGGTGTCGCTGGCCAACAGGCTCATGGCCAGGCAGCGACTGGCTTCGCGCAGCATTTCCTCGACACCTTCGGGGCCAAAGCCTTCGTTGATCACCCGGTAATTTTCGATCCCCACATACAGCAACACCACCGGCCTGCCGGCGCTGATCGCACTGCCCAGGCGCTCCATCGCCAGGGCGCGATTGGGCAGGCCGGTGAGCGGATCATGCAACGCGTTGTGCGCCAGTTGCCGCTCACGCACAGCGATGCCGCTTTGCATGGCGTTGAACGCACGGGCCAACAGGCCGAACTCATCATGGCTGCGCACCCGCACCGGCGTGCGGTAGTCACCGGCGCCGATGCGTTCGGCCGCCTGCACCAGCGCATTGAGCGGGCGCGACACCCGCCGCGCCAAAAACAACGCGCCGGCCAACGACACCACCAGCACCGCCAGGGCAATCCCGAGGAACTGCCGGTCCAGCGGCGCAAAGGATTCCAGGGCGTGGTCCAGCGGGCTTTGCAACAGCACCCGCACATCATCGCCGTCGCCGGTGTTGGCCAGCGGTAATACCTGGCTGAGCACACGCTGGCCGTAGAACAAATGGATCCGCGGTTCGGGGTCGATATGCCCGTCGCGCAACAGGCTGAGGGTACCGGCCTGGTAGGCGTCCGGCTGCGTGCTGAACAACGGGCCGGGCTTGCCGTCCTGCACGCTGAGGAACGACACCTCCAGGTTGCTCATGGAACGCAGTTCACTGGCGAACAGCTTGTCCATGGGGAACCCCATGACGATGCGAGCGATAGGCAGCGGGTCGAGTACTTCATCCTGCACCAACAAATACGGACGCCCATCCATGGCCACGATCAACATCTGCAGCCCCGTGCGCCGCGCGTGACGCAGGGCATCGTCGTAGGGGAAAACCTGGCCACGGGTGAGGATCGGCAACGTGCTGACCATGACCTTGCCATCCAGGCCCAGCACAAACACCTCACTGGAGCGGATACCCGTGCCGTGACGGCGCAACGCAGCAAGGATCGGCACGGTCTTGCCGTCGGCCACGGCTTGCTTGAACGGCAGGTCGGCGGTCAGCCAGTCCAGGCCGTATTGCAGGCGATGCCCGCGCAGATCGAGCAAGCGTTCGAACACCTGGCTGCCGGTTTTCAGTTGGACTTGCGCCTGGTTTTCCACAGCGCGGGCGGTGGCGGTCTTTACCGAGAAATAGGTGGCGGCCACGACTACCAGCAGCAGCAGCGCGAGCACCCCGGCGATGCGGGTCTGGAACGTGTGGCGCCACTTCATCGCAGTGCCCTCTGGCAGCGTTCGCCTCTCTCTGCCACTACGTCCCTTTGTCATGTGCATTCCCTGCGACTGCTGACCTGGCGTCAAAAAAATATCCATTTTTATTGAATATTCGATTTGAGGAGATTAGCTGGGAGTGGGCGTATGTGCACCCAATAAAGCCGGGGAACTGGGTGGCGGTTTTTTGGCGACAAAGGGTTGGCTGAGGTTTTGAGTTGAGTACATATCCGTTATTTGGATAACGGCGACTTATGGCTCCACTCTTACAGTTGCGAACACTGCAATTGTGGCGAGCGGGCTTGCCACAGGGTAGTTATCGCCGGTTCTACTTAACGACCTTGATATGAACACAATCACCCACCCCGAGCCCGCATGAAATCCCCCCACCGCCGCACCAGATAATTGTGCTCATCCATCACCGAATTCCACACCGCAATATGCCCCATGCGCTGCTCATACGACCCCCCATCCCGCACTTCCCCCACATCGATCAACGGCAACCCATCGCTGCCCAACAACTCCTCCCGCGCCGGCAACCCCGCATACCAGTAATCCCATTCGGCACTGCTCAAGTGATCACGACTGCGCGCGGGGTTACCAATGTAGTAACCCTGGCGCGCCATCACCGCCCCGGGCCAGCCGGACAGCCACCAATTCAAGTACGCATACGCCGCATCCAGCACCGGCCCCTTGGCATGCCGCGACAACGACAACCCGCCAAACCACGCGCGATACCCTTCACGCGGCACGGCAAGGCGGTATTTCACCCCTGCGCGATGCAGACGCATCAGGGTCGGCGACCACAGGCTCTGGATATCGATACTCGGGCTGAGCATCAACTGCGCAGCTTCTTCATCGTCGGACCAGAACGCCGCAAAGTGCCCTTCTTTCTGTTTACGCACCAGTATGTCAGCGAGCACGTCGATCTCTTCGATGCTCATATTGCCGATGTCCCTGAAGCTGGCCAGCCCCGCGCCCTGCACCGCCAGTGCGGCATCCAGGGCGCCGATGGCGGCGTCGCTTTGCAGCGCGGTGCGCGCACGCCAAGCCGGGTCCAGCAGCCAGCCCCAGCTCTCGTTACCGTGGCAAAAACCGTCGGGCAAGCGCTCGGGGCGGTAGGCGAAACTGTCGGCGTTGTGGGTCAGCGGCAGCATGCTGATGCGCTCGGTGACCGTGCTGCCGAGGCTGCCGTCGTGCTGCACGAACAGCCGCTCACTGGGCACGCTGCCACTGCCCAGGCGGTCGTCGGCCGACAGGCGCCCGCGCTTGGGCAGGTCGTTGATTTCATGCCACAAGGCGATGCGCCGGGTGTCGATAGGCTGGATCGCCTGGGCCGGCCACACAAAGTCGACGTTGTGGAACCACTGGTCGTACAGGTCGTAGCTGTCGGGCTGCATCACCGCAATACGCTGGGCCTGTTCGACATCGTGCACTTGGTACACCAGACGAATGCCCAGCTCTTGTTCGGCACGTACGCGCAGGCATTCAAGCAGGGTCACGGAGGTGCCGAGGACGCGCAGTGTGATCATGTCGCCCACCGCCGCGAAAAGACTTCAAACGAGCGCCTTAACAGCGCAGGGTCGAGGCCGCGCAGGATGAACACCAGGCGCGATTGGCGATCACTGCCCGGCCACGCCGGCAGATGCACCGGCGCGTGCAGGCAGTGCTGCACGCCATGGATGACGATGGGAGCGTTACTGGCGTTCACGTTGAGCAGCCCTTTGACCCGGAGGATTCGTTCGCCGTGGCATCTTAACAGCATCGACAACCACACCCCGAACCCCACCCAGTCCAGTGGCTGGTCGAACGTCAGGCTGCACACTTGCGCGGCGCCGTGAGTGGCAGTGGGGGTGCGATGCAACTGCCAGCGGCTGACTTCAACGGCGGGCTCGGCGCTGCGCAGGCCTTCGCCGAGCAGCAACTGGTCGCCGCTGTGAATATCCTGGGTATTGAAGATCGGCGTGCCGGCATTGAGTGCCTGCAAGTGGGTACGTAGCGCTGCGCAATCCCCCGCCAGATCGGTCTTGCTCAGCAGCAAGCGATCCGCCGCCGCCACCTGCGCCAGCCATTCCGGGTGCAGGCGTTCGTGCAGCGCCGCGTGGCTGGCGTCGACCAGGGTGATCACCAGGCCGATATGGAAACGCCCGCGCAGTTGCACATCATTGTTCAGGGTGGCGAGGATCGGTGCCGGATCAGCCAGGCCGGTGGTCTCCAGGATCACCCGTTTGAAGGCCGGGATTTCACCGCGCTCGCGGCGCTGCAGCAGGCCAAGCAGCGCGTCTTTCAACTCGCCCCGGATCGAGCAACACACACAGCCGCTGGGCAGCAGCACGGTGTCCGGCGCAACCTCCTCAACCAGCAGATGGTCGATGCCGACGTCGCCGAATTCATTGATCAGCAACGCGGTGTCGCCCAGGCTTTCGCCTTGCAGCAGGCGCTTGAGCAAGGTGGTCTTGCCGCTGCCGAGGAAGCCGGTGATGACGTTGAGGGCGATGCTCATACGCAGGCCTCCAGATGATCCAGCAGGCGCGGATCGAGCGGGTCCAACGGACGGCCAAGCAGGGTCTCGGCAGCTTGCCAGAGTTGATCCAGGCCGCTGGCCAATGCCTGTTTACCGGTGGCGCCCAATAGCAGATAGGACGCGCCCTGGAAGTCTTCGACCTTGAGCCGGAACACCGCCAATACCTGGTTGATCGCCGCAATCCGGCGCAGGCGTTCGCGACGCCGGGGCAATTCATCGCCCAGGGGGTCGCTCCAGTGCAGGTCTTCGCCAAGCAATCCACAGAGTCCGCACATGGCTACACCTCACTCATGGCATGACATCGCCGGAGTTCGGGCCCAGGGTCTGGCCAACGAACAGGTTGCCGCCCGGCTCGCTGGCCAGCAGCACCGCGACCGGCGCCACTTCATCCGCCAGGCCGAAACGGCCCAGGGGCAGTTCCCTGGCCTTGGCGCGTTTCCAGTCGTCGCTGATGCCGCCGACCAGGGGCGTCTCGATCGGGCCGGGGGCGATGGCGTTGACCAGCACATTGTCCTTGGCCACTTCCAGGGCCAGGGATTTGGTAAAGCCGATCACCCCCGCCTTGGCCGCTGCGTAATGGGTCAACTCGGCGCCACCCTTGATGCCCAGTTGCGAAGCCACATTGATGATCCGCCCCCAGCGCTGCGCGAGCATGTGCGGCAACGCACGCTGGCTGGCGACGAACACACTGGTAAGGTCGACGCGCAGCATGTCGTTCCACATTTCAAGGGTCAGGTCCACGCAACGGGCCTGGGTGAGCATGCCGGCGTTGTTGACCAGAATGTCGATGCCGCCAAAGTGCTCGACGCAGCGGTCGACACTGGCCTGGGCACCTTCGACGGTACCGACATCGGCCAGGCATTCGAACACCTCGGCGCCGAGGTTGCGGCAGGTGATCGCGGTTTCCGCGAGGCTGGCCGCATTGCGGTCGGCCAGCACCAGGCGTGCACCTTCAGCGGCGTAGGCACGGGCGATGGCGGCACCGATGCCGCTGCCGGCGCCGGTGATCACGGCCCGGCGATTTGAAAGTTGGGACATGTAAATTCTCCTGAACAAAACACAGGTCCAATGTGGGAGGGGGCTTGCCCCCGATGGCAGTGGTTCAGATAAAACAACGGTGACTGATGCACCGCTATCGGGGGCAAGCCCCCTCCCACACTGGACCCAGTAAACCAGTTAGTCAGTCGGGCCAGCGGACGGTCAGGCCACCGTCGATGACGATGCTTTGCCCGGTCAAATAACTCGACGCCTCACTGGTCAAGAACTGCACCAGCGACGCCACTTCATCCGCCCGCCCTACCCGGCCCAATGGGATCGCCCGCGCCGCTTTCGCCAAGCCTGCCGGCCCCAGCGAATTCTTCGCATCCAGCGACTGCGGCGTCTCGATCAACCCCGGGATCACCGCATTGCAACGAATCCCCAGCGGCGCCAACTCCACCGCCAGCGACCGGCACAACCCCGGCACACCGGCCTTGGCCGCCGCGTAATGGCTGTGTTCCTGCCAGCCATACACGCCACCGGCAATCGACGAAATCGCCACCAGCGCACCACCTTCAGCCATATGGCGGGTGGCCGCACGGAAGGTGCGCATCACCCCCGTGAGGTCGACATTGAGCATTTCGTCCCACAGCGCGTCGGTCATCTCCAGCAACGGTGCGCGGCGCAGCAGGCCGGCGTTGGCCACGGCGTAGTCCAGCCGGCCGAAATGCGCCACCGCCTGTTCGGCCAGGGCGTCCACCGAGGCGGTATTGCCCACGTCCAAGGGCAGCATCAGGCATTTGCCGCCGGCCTCTTCCACCAGGCCTACGGTGGCCTGCGGGTCATGGGGATCGGCCGGGTAATACCCGCCCACCACCGCCACACCCACGCGGGCATAGGCCACCGCGAGGGCTTGGCCGATGCCGCTGGCGGCACCGGTAATCAAGGCAACTTCAGGGATCATCGATCACTCCTTACTGAACGGTTTCCGGACGCACATGCCGTGCGGCGAACATCAGCGCTCCGGAGAGGAAGCACGGCAGTGCGCCAAACCACAGCGCGGCGGTCTGCCAGTCGCTGCCGGCAGACAACACTTGGGTCGCGCCAAAGCCTGCGACTACAGCGCCGATCGGCCCCATGGCATGGATGATCGCGCCACCGGTGGCGCGGATGCTGGTGGGGAAACTCTCGCTGATAAAGAACAGCGCCGCCGAGTACGGCCCGATCAGGAAAAACAGGCCCAGGCTGTACAGCCCGACCACCATCGGCATATTGCTCGGGCCAAACAGCATCCCGGCAAACGACAGCCCGCCGAGCATCCAGCCCAGGCCGATCACATTGCGACGGCCGATCTTGTCGCCCATCCAGCCGTGGCTCAGATAGCCGCAATAGCCCACCAGGTTCGACAGCACGAGGATGATCAGCGAGTTCTCGAACGAGATGTGGTGCACGCTGACGATCACCGAAGTGCCCAGCACGCTGAACACCTGGATCGCGGCCCAGTTGAGCAACAGCGCGGCGCCGATCACCAGGGTGGCGCGGCGCGCCGGGCCACGGAAGGCGGCCTTGAGGCCGGCCTTGCTGTGTTCGTCGTAGTCCACGCCGTAGGTCACGGCGACGTTCTGCGCTTCTTTCACCGCACCGCTTTTACGCAGCTCGCTGATGCGCTGGTGGATCTGGAACTGCGGGCTCTCCTTGAGCTTGCGCGCCATGATCGCGATGACGATGGCCGGGATCGCGGCAAAGATAAAGCAGCCCTGCCAGCCGATGATCGGCAGCAACAGCGCGGTCAACCCGGCGGCGATCAACGCACCGACCGGCCAGCCGCCTTGCACCAGGCTGTAGATAAAGCCACGGCGTCTGGTCAGGCGCGGGTCTTCCGAAGCGCCGTACAGCTCGCTCAGGTAGGTGGCGTTGACGGTCTCCTCGGCATAGCCCAGGCCGCCCAACGAGCGGATCAAAATCAGCGGCGACTTGCCCCACGCACCACCGATTGCGGTCAGCGCCGAACACAGCGCGGAACCCGCCACGGTGAAGATAATGCCTTTGCGCCGGCCCAACTTGTCGACCACCGGCCCAATGGCAAACGCCACCACCGCCGTGCCCACCGCGACCCAGGTCGCGATTTCCGCTTGCTCCACTTCACCCCAGCCGAAGTGCCGGCCAATCTCCGGCAGCAAGGTGCCGAACAGGATGAAGTCATACACCGCAAACACCCAGGCGAAAAACGCGATCCAGGTGGCGAAGCGCACTTCCTGGGACGTCAGTTGCCGGGGTTTCCAGCCAGTCAGGTCAAGCTTGTTGTAGATGGACATGGGTCGCGCCTCAGGGGTGGTTGCAAAGGTTCAGGTACGCGGTTGGCGGCGGATGAAGTCGTCGGCGATTTCGTCGAAGGTGACGAAGCGCACGCCGGCATGGCTCTGGATGTGTTCGATCAGGCGCTCCAGCATCAGCAGCACTTGCGGGCGACCGGACACGTCCGGGTGGATGGTCATGGTGAACACCGCATGTTCGTGTTCGCGGTAGACCCAATCGAACTGGTCGCGCCACATTTCTTCGAGGTGACGCGGGTTGACGAAACCGTGGCTGTTGGGGGCTTTCTTGATGAACATCATCGGTGGCAGGTCGTCGAGGTACCAGTTGGCGGGGATCTCCACCAGGTCGGTTTCTTCGCCGCGCACCAGGGGTTTCATCCAGGTGTCGGGGTGCTGGCTGTAGTCGATCTTGGTCCAGCTGTCGCCCTTGCGCACGTAGTAGGGGTGGAAGTCGTTGTGCATCAGGCTGTGGTCGTACTTGATGCCTTTTTTCAGCAGCAGTTCGTTGGTCACCTTGCTGAATTCCCACCACGGCGCGACATAGCCGGTGGGGCGCTTGCCGGTGACCTGGGTGATCAGTTCGATGGATTTATCCAGGACGATTTCTTCCTGCTCGGCCGTCATCGCGATAGGGTTTTCGTGGCTGTAGCCGTGCACGCCGATTTCGTGACCGGCGTCGGCCACGGCCTTCATCTGTTCCGGGAAGGTTTCCATCGAATGGCCGGGGATGAACCAGGTGGTGCGCAGGCCGTAGCGTTCGAACAGCTTGAGCAACCGTGGCGCGCCGACCTCACCGGCGAACAGGCCACGGGAGATGTCGTCCGGCGAGTCTTCGCCGCCGTAGGAACCGAGCCAGCCGGCGACGGCGTCAACGTCGACGCCAAATGCACAGAGGATGTCTTTAGCCATGGTGTGTCTCCTTAAACGTTAAGTACGGTTTCGACGGACAACGCCGCGCGCAACAGGCGAGCGTCTTCTCCGGTGGGAGCGCTGAGCAGCAGCCCGGTGGGCAGGCCCTGGGCATCGCGGCCGCTGGGCAGGTTCACGCAGGCCATGTCGAGCAAACTGCCGGGCATGGTCAGGCGCAGGGTGGCGAGATTGGTTTTGACAAACAGGTCGTCGTCGGCCTCCAGCGGTACCAGGGCTGGCGCGACATGGGCGACGGTGGGGGTGATCAGGATGGCGCCGTCGAGGTCGTCGATCAGTTGCTGTTGCAGGCGGCGGCGTGCGTCGGTCAGGTGGATAAGCTGACTGGCGGGCAGTGCGCGCGCGGCTTCGAGGCGGCGACGTACGCGAGGGTCGAGTTGCTCGGCATCAGGGCCGTCGAGCAGCACTTCATGCAGGGCAAAGGCTTCGAAGGAACCGAGCCAGCCGTGGTGCTTGATCAGGTCCAGGGTGGCCTGGAAGGTCGCGCATTCACGTTCTTCAACCAGTGCGCCCCGGGCCTTGAGTTGCTCCACGGCGCGCAGCAGGTTGTTGCGCACGGCGGGCTCGACGTCCTGTTGCGCCAATACAAAGCGCTGGCCCTTGAGGCTGCGGGCAGCGTGGATCTGGGTACGGCCATGCAGCAGGTCGTCGATGGCCAGTGCATCGCGCACGCTGCGGGTCAGCGGCCCCAGGCTGTCGAGGGTATGGGCCAGGGGGAACACGCCGTCACGGCTGTAGCGTCGGCGGCTGCTGCGGTAGCCCACCAGGCCGTTGAACGCCGATGGGATGCGGATCGAGCCTGCAGTGTCGGTGCCCATGGCGATGGGCACGATCCCGGCCGCCACCGCCACCGCCGAGCCGGACGACGAGCCGCCAGGAATGCGCGGCTCGTCGTCGCCATGGGGATTGTGCGGCGTGCCGAAATGCGGGTTCAGACCCAGGCCGGAATAGGCCAGTTCGCTGAGGTTGGTCTTGCCGACACTGACCATTCCGACGCGGCACAACAGGCCGACCACAGGTGCATCGAGCAACGCGGCAGGCGCGTTGCGGCGATAGGCAGCGCCTGCGGTGGTGACGCTGCCGGCCACATCGAACAGGTCCTTCCAGGCCAGCGGCACACCATCGAACACGCTCAATGGCTGCCCGGCGCGCCAACGGGCAGCCGAGGCTTCGGCTTCACGGCGCGCACGCTCGGCAGTCAGGCTGATAAACACGGCCGGGGCCTGACTGGCCTTATCGAGTGCCTGTTCGAGGGCTTGCACCGGGTCACTGCGACCGCTGGCAAAATCCTCGGCCATGGAAGTGGCGTCTGACATCGGCTTGATCCTCAAAACGTACATATTAATAAAATGTACATTTTACAAAGGCAGATTCCGTGCCAGTCTGTATCGGCACGTGTGTGCGCGATGAGGAAAGTTTGCCCAGAGCAGCGGGATAGATGCTTTTAGACGGCAGGAAAAATCTTGCCAGGACGAGGGAAAACACCTTCAATGAAATAATGTATCTTCTATTAAAAAGTACATTTTGGTGCAGAAAAGTAACATCCTCGCTTTCAAGGCCCCAAAAAAGTGCCACCGACGTGGCGCAGAGTGACAGGCACGACTTATGAGAGAATCCTCGGCCACCTTCCTACAGTCTCCAGAGAAAACGATGAAAGCAGTGTCCGCCTCGGCGTCCCGTTACGCGATGATTCACAAGGTGATGCGTGACGCGATCGTCAACGGCACTGCGCGCCATGGCCTGGTGTTGCTGGAAGCGCCGCTGGCCGAATTGTTCGGCACCAGCCGTGTCCCAGTGCGCAAGGCCCTGGACCTGCTGCATGACGAAGGCCTGATCTGCCGCTTCAACGGCCGGGGTTACCTGATCAATCCCGAAGGCCTGGCCATGGAACCGCTGCGCCTGCCCCTGAGCCATGCACACCTGGGGCTCAACGGTGACGATGAACTGGTGGATACGCGGCCGTTGGGCGAACGTATCGTCGAAGAAATCGGCGCGGCGCTGTCCACCTGCATCGCCTTCGGCCATTACCGCCTCGACGAGCAAGCCGCCGCCGACCACTACGGCGTCAGTCGTGCGGTGGTGCGCGAAGCGCTGATGCGCCTGCGCGACCGTGGCCTGGTGGAAAAGGAGCCCTACTCCCAATGGCTGGCGGGGCCTTTGACGGCGCGGGAAGTCACCGAAGACTACGAACTGCGCGCCTGCCTGGAACCCGAAGCGCTGCGCCAGAGCGCGCCCCACCTCGACCGCGAGTTGCTCGAAGCCATGCTGCAGCGCGTGCTGGCCGCCCAGGACAACCCCCACTGCAGCCTGGAGGCCATCGAACAGATCGAGGACGACTTGCACCAACGCTGCCTCGCCGGCCTGCAGAACCGCAAGATCGCGGCGTTGATCCGCCAGGGCCAGAGCCCCATGATCATCAGCCGGATTTTCTACCGCTTGCTGGGGATCGGCGCAGATCCAGCCATGCTGGCCGAACATCGGTTGATATTGGAGCTGCTGCTGCATGGTGCGTTTGATGCGGCGGCGTTGAACCTGCGCGAGCATTTGCAGCGGGCCAGGCAACGTATGTTGCAGCGGTTGAAGGTGCTGTCGGTGTTACCGGAGCAGCCGTTGCCGAGTTATCTGCACAAGATCAGCTGAATTCATGCAATTTGTTGCTAACTCCACCCCGCCATTGAAACCACCACTGCCCCGCCCCATCTAAGCACCATACTTCCTTATGCAGGTGCCCCATGAGCGACCAGCAAGATTTCCCCGATTACGACCTCAACGACTACGCCGACCCCGAAAACGCTGAATCCGCCTCGTCCAATACCGGCCTGGCCCTGCCTGGGCAAAACCTGCCGGACAAGGTCTACATCATCCCGATCCACAATCGGCCGTTCTTCCCGGCGCAAGTGCTGCCGGTGATCGTCAATGAAGAACCGTGGGCCGAAACCCTGGAGCTGGTAAGCAAGTCCGACCATCACTCCCTGGCCCTGTTCTTCATGGACACGCCGCCGGAAGACCCGCGCCACTTCGACACCTCCAGCCTGCCGTTGTACGGCACCCTGGTGAAGGTGCACCACGCCAGCCGCGAGAACGGCAAGCTGCAATTCGTCGCCCAGGGCCTGACCCGCGTACGCATCAAGACCTGGCTCAAGCACCACCGCCCACCGTACCTGGTGGAAGTTGAGTACCCGCACCAGCCCAGCGAGCCGACCGACGAGGTCAAGGCCTATGGCATGGCACTGATCAATGCGATCAAGGAACTGCTGCCGCTCAACCCGCTGTACAGCGAAGAACTGAAGAACTACCTCAACCGTTTCAGCCCCAACGACCCGTCGCCGCTCACCGACTTCGCGGCCGCGCTGACCTCGGCCACCGGTAACGAGTTGCAGGAGGTGCTGGACTGCGTGCCCATGCTCAAGCGCATGGAAAAAGTGCTGCCGATGCTGCGCAAGGAAGTCGAGGTCGCACGCCTGCAAAAAGAACTCTCCGCCGAGGTGAACCGCAAGATCGGCGAGCACCAGCGCGAGTTTTTCCTCAAGGAACAGCTCAAGGTCATCCAGCAGGAGCTGGGCCTGACCAAGGACGACCGCAGCGCGGACGTCGAACAATTCGAGCAACGCCTGGAAGGCAAGGTGCTGCCGGCCCAGGCGAAGAAACGCATTGACGAAGAGTTGAACAAGCTGTCGATCCTCGAGACCGGTTCGCCGGAATACGCGGTGACGCGCAACTACCTGGACTGGGCCACCTCGGTGCCGTGGGGCGTGTACGGCGAGGACAAGCTCGACCTGAAACATGCGCGCAAGGTGCTGGACAAGCACCATGCGGGCCTGGACGACATCAAGAGCCGCATCCTCGAGTTCCTCGCGGTGGGCGCCTATAAAGGCGAAGTCGCCGGCTCCATCGTGCTGCTGGTCGGCCCGCCGGGTGTGGGCAAGACCAGTGTGGGCAAATCCATCGCGGAGTCCCTGGGGCGGCCGTTCTACCGCTTCAGCGTCGGCGGCATGCGCGACGAGGCCGAGATCAAGGGCCATCGCCGTACCTACATCGGCGCGCTACCCGGCAAGCTGGTGCAGGCGCTCAAGGACGTGGAGGTGATGAACCCGGTGATCATGCTCGACGAGATCGACAAGATGGGCCAGAGCTTCCAGGGCGACCCGGCGTCGGCGCTGCTGGAAACCCTCGACCCGGAGCAGAACGTCGAATTCCTCGATCACTACCTGGACCTGCGCCTGGACCTGTCCAAGGTGCTGTTCGTGTGCACTGCCAACACCCTGGACTCCATCCCCGGCCCGCTGCTGGACCGTATGGAAGTGATTCGCCTGTCGGGCTATATCACCGAAGAAAAAGTCGCCATCGCCAAGCGTCACCTGTGGCCCAAGCAGCTGGAAAAAGCCGGTGTGGCGAAAACCAGCCTGACCATCAGCGACGGCGCCCTGCGCGCACTCATCGACGGCTACGCCCGCGAAGCCGGGGTGCGCCAGTTGGAGAAACAGCTGGGCAAACTGGTGCGCAAGGCGGTAGTCAAGCTGCTGGATGAGCCGGACTCGGTGATCAAGATCGGCAACAAGGACCTGGAAAGCTCCCTGGGCATGCCAGTGTTCCGCAATGAGCAAGTGCTGTCCGGCACCGGCGTGATCACAGGCCTGGCCTGGACCAGCATGGGCGGCGCAACCTTGCCGATCGAGGCCACGCGCATCCATACGCTCAACCGCGGCTTCAAGCTCACCGGGCAATTGGGTGAAGTGATGAAGGAATCTGCCGAAATCGCCTACAGCTACATCAGTTCGAACCTGAAGTCGTTTGGCGGCGATCCGAAATTCTTCGATGAAGCCTTCGTGCACTTGCATGTGCCGGAAGGCGCCACGCCCAAAGACGGTCCCAGCGCCGGGGTTACCATGGCCAGCGCGTTGTTGTCGCTGGCGCGTAACCAGCCGCCGAAAAAAGGCGTGGCCATGACCGGCGAACTGACGTTGACCGGGCATGTGCTGCCGATTGGCGGGGTGCGCGAGAAGGTCATTGCGGCGCGGCGCCAGAAGATTCATGAACTGATCTTGCCGGAGCCGAACCGCGGGAGTTTTGAAGAGTTGCCGGAGTACCTGAAGGAAGGCATGACGGTGCACTTTGCCAAGCGCTTTGCGGATGTGGCGAAGGTGCTCTTCTGACAGCTATCCAGCGCCTGGTAGGCCCCCTGTGGCGAGCAGGCTTGCCCTGCGTTGGGCTGCGAAGCAGCCCCTCTTTAAAGCAGCCCATTTTTCCTGAAAGTGTGGGTCGTTAGTTTTGGGGCTGCTTCGCAGCCCAACGCAGGGCACGCCTGCTCGCCACAACAAGCCTGCTGCCCTGTTGTCACACCTTGTCTCATCTTCGGTTATGCTCGCCCTTCGTCGTGAATGAACGGAGCCCCCATGACCGCTGCCCGCCTGCTTCTCCCCTTGAGCCTTGCCCTGCTGGCCGCGTGCGCCAGTGCACCGAAGCAAAACGTCACCGTGGACAACCAGAGCGCCTGCCCGCTTCAGCTTAAAAGCGGACAAAACCTGACCCTCACCCTCCCGAGCAACCCCACTACCGGTTACCGCTGGGCCATCCAGGATTCCGCCGGCGGCGTACTGCGCGCGTTGAGCCCTGAGGTCTACAGTAGCAGCGAGTCGGGCGTGATCGGCGGCGGCGGCCAATCGACCTGGCGCTTCCAGGCCTTCGCCGCCGGCCAGGGCCGTTTGCGCCTGACCTCCCAGCAACCCTGGGAGCCGGAGGCCGAACCTGTCGAAACCTTTGACTGCACCATTACGGTGAACTGATATGCCTTGGCTGATTCTTGCGTTGATGGGCGCCGGCACGTTCATCTACGGCCTGAGCACCCATGCCACCTTGCTGTGTCTATTGGTCAAGCCGCTGCCGGTACTTGCGCTGCTGGGCTGGCTGCATGATGCGCCGCCCACCGACTATCGACGCTGGATCAGCCTTGGGCTGATTTTTTCCCTGGTGGGGGATGTGCTGCTTGCCTGGCCCGGCGACCTGTTTATCTTTGGCCTGGGGGCGTTCCTGTTTGCGCACCTGGCGTATCTCAAGGCCTATTTCAGTGATTGCCGCCGCCTGGCGCTGCTGCCGCTGCTACTGGCACTGGGGGTGGGCGCGATCCTGCTGAGCATCCTGATTTCCCACGGCCTGGGCGATCTGCTGATTCCGGTGGTGGTGTATGCGCTGGTGATCAGCGCCATGCTCTGGCGCGCATTGGCACGTTTGGGCAGTGAAGTGCCGCAGCGCTCGGCACTGTTGGCGGCGTCGGGCGCGGCGTCGTTTGTGTTTTCCGACACGCTGATCGGGATCAATCGGTTTGTGGTGGCGTTCGAGGCGGCGCCGTATTTGCTGATCGTCACTTATTGGCTCGGCCAGTGGGGCATCACCGCCTCGGCTTTCCATCAGACAACCCGCGCATCCGAGGGCCAAGTTGGCTAAAATGCCGGCCTTTCCCCCCTCGTCCCCCGGAACAGCCGTGAGCAAAGAACCCGATCGCCTATTCGCCCAGCCCCTGCCCCAGGTGCCGGACTTCGCCTTCAACGAAGACGTGGTGCGGGTGTTCCCGGACATGATCAAGCGCTCGGTGCCCGGTTACCCGACCATCGTCGAGAACCTCGGCGTACTCGCGGCACAATTTGCCCAGCCCAACAGCGTGCTGTATGACCTGGGCTCGTCCCTCGGCGCCGTCACCCAGGCCCTGCGCCGCCATGTGCGCACCGACGGTTGCCGGGTGATCGCGGTGGATAACTCGACAGCCATGGTCGAGCGCTGCCGTGAGTACCTCAATGGCCAGGACTCGATGTTCCAGGAGTTGCTGCCGGTCGAGGTGATCGAGGGCGATATCCTCGCGCTGCAATTTGCCCCGGCCTCGGTGGTGGCGCTGAACTTCACCCTGCAATTCATTGCCCCCGATGAGCGCCTGGCGTTGCTCTCGCGCATCCGCCAGTCGCTGTTGCCGGGTGGTGCGTTGATCCTCTCGGAGAAGCTGCGCTTCAACGATGCCGAAGAACACGCGCTGCTCACCGACCTGCACATCGCGTTCAAACGCGCCAACGGCTACAGCGAACTGGAAATCGCCCAGAAGCGCAGCGCCATCGAAAACGTCATGAAGCCCGACAGCCTCGAAGAACACCGCGAACGCCTGCTGGCAGCCGGGTTCTCGAAAGTCGTGCCGTGGTTCCAGTGTCTTAACTTTGCCTCGTTGATTGCCTTGCCATGATTGATCTTTCCCCCCTCGCCCGCCATCTGGTCGGCACTCCCCTGGCCGTGTGGGCCCAGGGCCTGCAAGCGCAGCTCGACAGCAAGATGGAAAAGGGCCATGGCGACCTGGAGCGTTGGCAGAGTGCGTTGGATGCGCTGCCAAACATCCAGCCCAGCGACGTGGATTTGCTCAACGGCCTGACACTCGATACCGACTGCGACGATGACACCCGCGCGCAGATGCACACTGCATTGATGGGCCTGAGCCCGTGGCGCAAAGGGCCGTTCAACCTGTTCGGCGTGCATGTGGACACCGAATGGCGCTCGGACTGGAAGTGGTCGCGGGTTGCGCCGCACCTGAACTTGAAGGGCAAACGTATCCTCGACGTAGGCTGCGGCAACGGTTACTACATGTGGCGCATGCTTGGCGCCGGCGCTGACAGCGTGATTGGCGTAGACCCGAACTGGTTGTTCTTCTGCCAGTTCCAGGCGGTACAGCGCTACCTGTCCGAGCCCAGGGCCTGGCACCTGCCGTTCCCGTTCGAAGACCTGCCGGCAAACCTGCAAGGCTTCGACACAGTGTTTTCCATGGGCGTGTTCTACCACCGTCGTTCGCCGATCGAACACCTGCTGGCGCTGAAAGACACCCTGGTCAAAGGTGGCGAACTGGTGCTGGAAACATTGGTGGTCGAAGGCGATCAGCAACAAGTGCTGGTGCCGGAAGATCGCTACGCGCAGATGCGTAACGTGTGGTTCCTGCCCTCAGTACCGGCACTGATGCTATGGCTGCGCCGTGCAGGCTTCACTGATGTGCGCTGCGTGGATGTGAGCGTGACCACCGTCGAGGAACAGCGCGGGACGGAGTGGATGAAGTACCAGTCGTTGAGTGACTTCCTCGATCCCGAAGATCACAGCAAGACCATCGAAGGGCTGCCGGCGCCGATGCGGGCGGTGATCATTGCCAGGAAATGACGCTGATACCTCACTGATAAAATAGAGTTCCAAATGTGAGAGGGGGCTTGCCCCCGATGGCGGTGCATCAGTCATAAATATGCTTACTGACACACTGCTATCGGGGGCAAGCCCCCTCCCACCTTTTGATTTCCAGCGTCGTTTAGAGAGCAGGTTTGGCCCGGCGGGCCTTGAAGAACTCGCTCAAGACCGTCCCGCACTCCTCAGCCAGCACCCCGCCTTCAAACAACACTCGATGATTCAGAAAGCCCTGGGTAAAAAACTGCCCCTGGCTTTGCACGACTCCCGCCTTGGGCTCCAATGCGCCATACACCACCCGCGCAACCCGTGAATGCACGATCAAACCGGCGCACATGCTGCACGGCTCCAGGGTCACATACAGCGTGCTGCCCACCAGGCGGTAATTGCTGATGGCTTGCGCGGCGGCGCGGATGGCGACCATCTCGGCGTGAGCGCTGGGGTCGTTGCCGCTGATCGGGCAGTTGAAGCCTCGGCCGATGATCTCGCCGTCCTGCACCAGTACCGCGCCGACGGGCACTTCTCCCAGCGCGGCGCCTTGGGCGGCGAGGGCCAGGGCTTCGCGCATGAAGTCCTGGTCGCGGCTGCGATCAATGATTGCGGTTGGGCGGATCTGGCGCATCACGCCACCTCGATGGCGGCCATCAGGCCGGTTTCCATATGGTCGATCACGTGGCAATGGAACATCCAGACGCCTGGGTTATCCGCCACCAGTGCCACGCGGGCACGCTCGTTCTTGCCCAGCAGGTAGGTGTCGGTGAAATACGGGATCACCTTGTGCCGGTTCGAGGCGATCACCTTGAAGCTCATGCCGTGCAGGTGGATCGGGTGCTGGTACTGGGTCATGTTCTTCAATTCGAAAATGTAGCTCTTGCCCTTCTCCAGCTTGGCAATCGGGCGGTCGGCGCACGTCTTGTCGGTGATGTCCCAGGCCTTGCCGTTGATCTGCCACAGGCTGGGTGGCTTGCCGTTGTCGATGTTGACCGAGACCGAACCCACCCACTCGAAATTGAAGTTGAGTTTCTCGGCATTGGCCAGGTCCGGTTCGCTGATCGGGTTGGCGGGCAACGCAGGCGGCCATTCGCCTGGCGCATCGGTGTTGGCGACCGAACGGAAGGTGCCGAGGCGCACCGGACCGTTGCGGATCGACAGTTCCTCACCCACCGGCGGCGCCTTGATCGCCAGGCAGATACGCATGCCCGGGCCCAACCAATATTCCTTGCCCAGGGGGCGTGGCTCGATGGGGTTGCCGTCCAGCGCGTAGATCTGCGCTTCAACATCCGGGATGTTGATGCGATAGGTCAGGGTGTTGTCGAGGTTGAGCAACCGCACGCGGGTGATCTGCCCGGCCGGCAAATCGATCACCGCCTGGGACACGCCGTTGATCGTCGACAAACGCCCTGCCGTACCGCCCCGGGCCGCCTCACGCGGGATACTGAATGCGACGAAAGCACCCTCTTCGTCCACATGCCAGCTTTTCAGGCTGAGGGTGCGCTCGTGCTTGAAACCGGTGGATTCGCGCTCTTCGATGATCAGCGGGCCAACCAGGCCACGGCCAAGTTCTTCGCTGCTGTTCACGTGGGGGTGGTACCAGTAGCTGCCGGCGTCGGGTACACGGAATTTGTAGTCGAAGTATTCGCCGGGCAGGACCGGCAATTGAGAGACGTAGGGCACGCCGTCCATTTCCAGCGGCAGGCGAATGCCGTGCCAGTGAATGGTGGTGGCGACCGGCAGGTGGTTGATAAAGCGTACCCGCAGCCATTCGCCCTGGCGCACCCGCAACTCGGTGCCCGGCGCCGAAGGGCCGAACGCCCAGGCTTCGGTCTTGTGCCCTGGCACCAATTCCACGTCCAGTGGCGCGGCGATCAGCTCGTAGTCGTGCCCCGCCTCGGCTTCGGCAACTTTCCCCAGCCAGTAGCGGTAGCCGCCACCGGCACCGACGCCCACTACGGCCAGGCCTGCAAGACCACCCAGGATTTGTCGACGGGAAAAGGATCGGGACACAACAACCTCACGTATCGGCCGCAGGCCCAAGGCCTGCAAAGGGCAGATACGATACACCTGCAACGGCTAAACAGTAAGGGTTCGCATGTGGGAGGGGGCAATCCCCTCCCACATTGCAACTGCATCGTTGTTTAGTGCTTGGCGGCAGCCAGGATCAGGGCTTTCATTTCGGCGACAGCGCCTTTGAAACCGACAAACAGCGCATGGGCCACCAGCGCATGGCCGATGTTCAGCTCGTTGATACCCTTGATCGCGGCCACGGCTTCGACGTTATGGTAATGCAGGCCATGGCCGGCGTTGACGATCAGGCCTTGCTTGAGGCCGCAGCTCACACCGTCGATGATGCGTTGCAGTTCCTCGGCCACTTCGGTGGGCGTGGTGGCGTCGGCGTAGCGGCCGGTGTGCAGTTCGATCGCCGGTGCGCCGACACGACGCGAGGCTTCGATCTGGCGCTCGTCGGCGTCGATGAACAGCGAGACTTCACTGCCGATCTTCGACAAGCGCTCCACGGCGGCTTTGATCCGCGCTTCCTGGCCGGCCACGTCGAGGCCGCCTTCGGTGGTCAGCTCCTGGCGGGTTTCCGGCACCAGGCAGATGTGTGCCGGGCGGATGCGCTCGGCGAACTGCATCATTTCTTCGGTAACGCCCATTTCGAAATTCATGCGGGTTTGCAGCACATCCTTGAGCAGCAGCACGTCGCGTTCCTGGATGTGGCGGCGGTCTTCGCGCAGGTGCACGGTGATGCCGTCGGCGCCCGCTTCTTCGGCGTCCAGCGCGGCCTTGACCGGGTCAGGGTAACGGGTGCCCCGGGCCTGGCGCAGGGTGGCGACGTGGTCGATGTTGACGCCAAGAAGAATGCGATTGCTGGTGCTCACGGAAGCGCTCCTGAAAAGGGAAAGAAACGCCGCACAGCATACACGGGGTTGTCAGGGCTTTCGAAACAACTCGCGGCTGACCAGCGGCCGGCCGCCCAGGTGCACGGCCAGGGCCTGGCGCATCAGGCGCTTGGCGGCGGACAAGGCGCCGGGCGCCGTCCAGTCCGCTTCGCTCATGGCCAGCAGCTCGGTGCCCTGGAACAGGCCAGGTTGCAGCAGGTACACGCGCTCCAGGCCGGCGTCCACTTGCAGGCGATACATGCCATCGGCGGCGATGGGCTCGCCGTGCAGGTCGTTGGCCAGTTCGAAGCCGTAGCCCAGGTCGTCGAGCAGGCGCCATTCGAACGCACGCAGCAAGGGTTCCAGGGGACGGCCTTCGGCCAGGGCGAGCAAGGTGGCGGCGTAGTGATCGAATACTGCCGGGTGCGGGTCTTCGGCGGGGAGCAGGCGGATCAGCAGTTCATTGAGGTAAAGGCCGCTGAACAGCGCATCGCCGTTGAGCCAGGCCGAGGTGCCCACGCTTTCCATGCGGCCGACGTTTTTCAGCTCACCCTTGCCGCGAAACTCCACGTCCAGGGCCACGAACGGCCGCGCCAACGTGCCCGCCTTGCCCCGTGCACTGCGCAAGACGGCGCGCAGGCGGCCTTGGGGCGTGAGGAAGTCCACCAGGGCGCTGGTCTCGCGGTAGGCGCGGCTGTGCAGGACGTAGGCAAGTTGGCTGGGGGGTGGGGATTGGGACATGGCTGCTCACTGCTGGAATGCACTTTTGAAAACGACACAAACCTAATGTGGGAGGGGGCTTGCCCCCGATGGCAGTGTGTCAGTCACTTATTTGTCAACTGACCCACCGCTATCGGGGGCAAGCCCCCTCCCACATTTTCAGCCCCGCGGTGCATTCAGGACCTTACAGGTCGCCATAGCCCAGGGAACGTAGTGCACGCTCGTCATCGGACCAGCCGCCCTTCACCTTCACCCACAGGTTCAGCATGATCTTGGAATCGAACAGCAATTCCATGTCCTTGCGCGCCTCGGTGCCGATGCGCTTGATACGCTCGCCCTTGTCGCCAATGATGATTTTCTTCTGACCGTCACGCTCGACGAGGATCAGCGCATGGATGTGCAAGGTCTTGCCCTGCTGCTTGAACTCTTCGATTTCCACGGTGATCTGGTACGGCAGCTCCGCACCCATCTGGCGCATGATTTTCTCGCGCACCAGTTCAGCGGCGAGGAAACGGCTGCTGCGGTCGGTGATCTGGTCTTCCGGGAAGAAGTGCTCGTTCTCCGGCAGGTGCTCGGCGATCACGCGCTCCAAGGCATCGAGGTTGTGGCCGTGCTGGGCCGAAATCGGGATGATCTGGGCGTTCGGCAGTTGTTCCTGCAGCCAGCTCAAGTGCGGCATCAGCTCGGCTTTGTCTTCGATACGGTCGGTCTTGTTCAGCGCGACGATCAACGGGCCGGTGACGTACTGCACGCGCTCCAGGACCATCTGGTCTTCGTCGGTCCACTTGGTGCGGTCGACCACGAAGATCACCACGTCGACGTCTTTCAACGCCGCTGAAGCGGTCTTGTTCATGTAGCGGTTAAGCGCCTTCTCGCCCCCCTTGTGCATGCCAGGGGTGTCGACGTACACCGCTTGAACGGTGCCTTCGGTCTTGATGCCCAGCATGTTGTGGCGGGTGGTCTGCGGCTTGCGCGAGGTGATCGCCAGCTTCTGGCCAAGGATGTGGTTGAGCAACGTGGACTTGCCCACGTTCGGGCGGCCGACGATGGCAACATAGCCACAGCGTGTTGCGGTTGAATCAGTCATGGCCATTCTCCACGCCCAGGGCAATCAGTGCTGCGGCGGCCGCTACCTGTTCGGCAATACGACGGCTCACACCCTGACCTCGGCTTTTTTCGTTCAGTAAGGTGATTTCACATTCCACGAAGAACACGCGGCAATGGGGCTCACCCTGGATATCCACCACTTCGTAGCGTGGCAGTTCGCACCCGCGGGACTGCAAAAATTCCTGCAGGCGGGTCTTGGGATCTTTGTTGGTGTCCACCAGCGTGAGGCTTTCGATCTCGGAGGTCAGCCAGGCAGTGACACGTTCCTTGGCGGCTTCCATGCCGGCATCGAGGTAGATGGCACCGATCAGCGCTTCAAGGGCATCGGCCAGGATCGACTCGCGACGAAAACCACCACTCTTCAACTCGCCGGACCCCAGGCGCAGGTACTCGCCCAGGCCGAAGCCACGGGCCAGCACGGCCAGGGTCTCGCCCTTCACCAGGCGCGCACGCAGGCGCGACAACTGGCCTTCACGGGCTTGGGGAAAGCGCTCGAACAGCGCCTCACCGGCGACGAAGTTGAGGATGGCATCACCGAGGAATTCCAGGCGCTCGTTGTTACGCCCGGCAAAGCTGCGGTGTGTGAGGGCAAGGACCATCAGTTCCTGATCCTTGAAGGTGTAGCCGAGCTGGCGCTCGAGACGTGCTAGAGAAACGGTCACGGTTTATCCATATCTAGTTGGTGGCACCGGCGGCCATCGACGATTGACGCAGTGTTCAAATTCAAATCCTGGTTGGTGCCGCATGAGGCAGGACCGATTTGTCCCCACCCCAGAAAAGCATTCGGCGCTGTGATCACAGCGCCGCCTGTATTACTTGATCAGCCCGATCCGCGAGAAGTTCGGCAGGTGGCTGAGTTTGGGTTCCGGCCAGCTCATCCAGACCGCAAAGGCCTTGCCGACGATATTCTGGTCGGGAACCATGCCCAGCAGGTCCTTGGGAATGTTGGGGTCATCCCAGTACCGGCTGTCATTGGAGTTGTCGCGGTTGTCGCCCATCATGAAGTAGTGCCCGGCCGGAACCTTCCACTGCCCATCAGGCTGGGCACGGTAGCGGCTCATTTCCTTGCGGATCTCGTGCTCCACCGCACCGAGTTTTTCCTGGTACAGCTCGGCGCTGCCCAGGCTGTTCGGCTCGGAACCCAGCAGCTTTTCAGCCACCGACTCACCATTGATGAACAGGCGCTTGTCACTGGTGTAGCGAATCACGTCGCCCGGCAGACCAACCACACGCTTGATGTAGTTGACATTCGGGTCGCTCGGGTAGCGGAACACCATCACATCGCCGCGCTGCGGGTCACCGACTTCGATGACCTTCTTGTCGATCACCGGCAGGCGAATGCCGTAGGAAAACTTGTTCACCAAGATGAAGTCGCCCACGTCCAGGGTAGGCTTCATCGACCCCGACGGGATCTGAAACGGCTCCACCAGGAAAGAACGCAGCACCAGCACGATGAACAACACCGGGAAGAACGACTTGCCGTATTCAACCAGCAAAGGCTCTTTGTTCAGCTTCTCGATCACCACGCCATCGGGCTGGCTGACGCTGCCCTGATAGGCCGCGATAGCCGCCCGCCGACGCGGGGCGAAGAACACCAGATCGAGCAACGCCAGGAGACCGCAAACGGCAACGGCGATGACCAGCAACAGCGGGAAATTTAGCGACATAGGACCTAACTATCCAACCTGAGCACCGCAAGGAAGGCTTCTTGTGGAACTTCCACGTTACCTACTTGCTTCATGCGTTTTTTACCGGCCTTTTGCTTCTCAAGCAGCTTGCGCTTACGGCTTACGTCACCGCCGTAGCATTTGGCCAGTACGTTCTTTCTGAGTGCCTTGACGGAGGTCCGCGCAATGATCTGCCCGCCAATGGCGGCCTGGATCGCGACGTCGAACATCTGGCGCGGAATCAGTTCTTTCATCTTCTCGGTCAACTGGCGACCTTTATAGTGCGCGTTGTCCTTGTGCACGATCAGTGCCAGGGCATCGACCTTGTCGCCGTTGATCAGCACATCCAGTTTCACCAGATTAGCCGATTGGTAACGGTCGAAATGGTAATCCAGCGAAGCATAGCCGCGACTGGTGGATTTGAGACGGTCGAAGAAGTCCAGCACCACCTCGTTCATCGGCATGTCGTAGGTCACCTGGACCTGGGTGCCGAGGAACAGCATGTCGCGCTGTACGCCACGTTTCTCGATGCACAGGGTGATGACGTTGCCCAAGTGTTCCTGCGGCACCAGGATATTGGCGCGCACGATCGGCTCGCGCATGTCTTCGATCGCCGAGAGATCCGGGAGCTTGGACGGGTTGTCGACGTAAATCGTTTCACCGGTTTTCAGCAACAACTCAAAAATAACGGTCGGCGCAGTGGTGATCAGGTCCAGGTCGTATTCGCGCTCGAGGCGCTCCTGGATGATTTCCATGTGCAGCATGCCCAGGAACCCGCAACGGAAGCCGAAGCCCAGGGCGTCGGAGCTTTCCGGGGTGTACTGCAACGACGAGTCGTTGAGGGTCAGCTTCTGCAGGGCTTCGCGGAAGTCTTCGAAATCGTCGGAGCTGACCGGGAACAGGCCGGCGTAGACCTGCGGCTGGATGCGCTTGAAGCCTGGCAGCACGTCGACGTCCGGCGTGGAACTCAGGGTCAGGGTGTCACCTACCGGTGCGCCGTGAATATCCTTGATGCCGGCGATGATGAAGCCCACTTCACCGGCTTTCAGATCAACGGTCGCGGTGTGCTTGGGGTTGAATACACCGACGCTGTCCACCAGATGGATCTTGCCGGTGGACTTGACCAGGATCTTGTCGCCCTTCTTCACGCGGCCATGGCGCACGCGCACCAGGGAGACTACGCCCAGATAGTTGTCGAACCAGGAGTCGATGATCAACGCTTGCAGCGGATCTTCGTAGTTGCCGGTCGGCGCAGGGATGGTGTGCACCAGGCGCTCGAGCACTTCGTCGACACCCAGGCCGGTCTTGGCGCTGCAGGTGACGGCGTCGGTGGCGTCGATGCCGATGATCTTCTCGATCTCTTCCTTGACGCGCTCAGGCTCGGCCTGGGGCAGGTCGATCTTGTTCAGCACGGGCATGACTTCCAGGCCCTGCTCGATCGCGGTGTAGCAGTTGGCAACCGACTGCGCCTCCACGCCCTGGCCGGCGTCCACCACCAGCAGGGCACCTTCACAGGCCGCCAGGGAACGGCTGACTTCGTAGGTGAAGTCGACGTGGCCCGGGGTGTCAATGAAGTTCAGCTGGTAGGTGATACCGTCTTTGGCCTTGTAATACAGAGTAACGCTGTGGGCCTTGATGGTGATGCCGCGCTCGCGTTCGAGGTCCATGGAGTCCAGGACCTGGGCTTCCATTTCGCGCTCGGCAAGGCCACCGCACATTTGGATAAACCGGTCGGCCAGCGTCGACTTGCCATGGTCAATGTGGGCGATGATGGAGAAATTGCGGATATGACTCAAATCACTCACGGATCAACACTCAAAAAGGCTGCAGGCAGATTGCCCGCTGAAAAATAGCCGGGAATTGTACCTGATGCTCAGGCCAGACGTCATCTTTGGTGACCAGAACAAAAATGCCCCGATCTCTCGACCGGGGCATTTTTTGATCATAAGCGCGACATCAGCCGGCTCGACGCAACAGCCAGAACCCGGCCAGGGCGCAGATGCCAGTGGGCACCAGCACCGCAAACAGCGGCGAGAAGCCAAACACCAGGCTCGAAGGGCCAAGCAGGTCCTGGGCGATGCGGAAGGTGAAGCCCACCAGCACACCCGTGAATACACGCTGGCCCAGGGTCACCGAACGCAGCGGGCCGAAAATGAAGGAAATCGCCATCAACACCAGCGCGGCGGTCACCACCGGTTGCAACACCTTGACCCAGAATGCCAGCCAGTAGCGGCCGTTGTTCAGGCCCTGGTCCTTCAGATAGTGGATATAGCCCCACAACCCGGAGATGGGCAGGCTTTCCGGGATCATCACCACGGTATTCAGCAACTCCGGCTTGAGGGCGATATCCCATTCCTGGCTCGGTACGTTGATCACTTCGGTGCTGGCCTTGGTGCCTTGGCCAATATTGCGGAAGTAGGTGGTGGTTACATCGCTGAGTTGCCACTTTTCGCCACCGTACTGCGCACGTTTGGCGAAGCTGGACTCCAGCAGGTGACGCTCCTTGTCGAACGTGTAACGGGTCACACCAATCAACAGTCCGCCGGGCTGCACGGCGTTGATGTGGATGAACTCATCGCCCTGGCGGTGCCACAGGCCATGCTTGGAGCTTTGCGCATCGCCTGACCCCTGGGCCAGGGCGCGATTGGCCTGGGCAGTGGTTTCGGCTGGTGGCGCGACGTATTCGCCGATCAGCACGCTGCAGGCCATCAGCAGCAGCATGGGCTTCATCACCGCCCAGACGATACGACCAATGGACACGCCAGCAGCGCGCATGATGGTCAGTTCGCTATTGCTGGCCAGGCTGCCCAGGCCGATCAGGCAGCCGATCAGCGCGGCCATCGGCATCATGTCGTAGAGGCGACGCGGCGCGGTGAGGGCCACATAGCTCAGCACGTCCCACACGGTGTAGGTGTCGCTGACATTGCTCACTTCATCGATGAAGGCGAACAACGACGCCAGACCGAGGATGATGCCCAGTACCGCCAGGATGGCGATCAGTACGCTGCTACCAATGTAGCGATCGAGCTTAGCCACGAGCCAACTCCTTCTGGCCACGACGGCTCATCATTTTCAAACGGATCGGCTCCCAGTAGAGCAGCCCCAGGCCGATCAATAGAAACATCCCATGCACCCACCACAGGCCCAGGGTCGGCGACAACTTGCCCTTCTCCAGGGAGCCACGGGCGGAAATCAGGATGGTCAGGTAGGCCATGTACAACAGGATTGCCGGCAACAGCTTGAGGAAGCGGCCCTGGCGCGGGTTGACGCGAGACAGCGGCACGGCCATCAAGGTCACGATGAACACCAGCAGCGGCAGGGAGAGTCGCCATTGCAACTCGGCGATGGAACGCAGTTCCTTGCTGCCCCACAGATCAGGCGTCGGGATGGCATCACGGTCGGTGACTTCGTCGCTGATGTCCGGACGAGCCAGCATCACGCCATAGGTGTCGTACTTGATCGCGCGGTAATCGGCCATGCCCGGGCTGCCGTCATAGCGGTAGCCATTTTCCAGGATCAGGTAGCGGCTGCCATCAGGACGGACTTCCTGGCGCCCCGAATCGGCCACCAGCACGGAAATGCCACGGTCTTTCTTGTCCTGGCCCAGGCGTTTCTCGGAGATGAACACGCCGCCCAGGTTGGCGCGGTCGTCGGTCAGGGTTTCGGTGTAGGTCACCCGGGAACCGTCATTGAGCGCCTGGAAGCGACCGGGTTCGAGGGTGTCGAACTCGGTCATCGCGTCCTGCTTGTTCAGTACCAGCTGGAACTGCAGGGCACCCTGGGGCGCCAGGCTCAGGCTCAGCCAGGCCACGATCAGCGCGATGCCGGCGGCCGGGATCATGGTCATGCCCAACAGGCGCTGCTGGCTCATGCCGGTGGCCGAGAGTACGGTCATTTCGCTTTCGAGGTACAGGCGGCCATAGGCCAGCAGTATCCCGAGGAACAGGCCCAACGGCAGGATCAACTGCAGGAAGCCCGGCAGGCGAAAGCCCATGATCAGGAACAGCGAACCCGGGTCCAGGGCGCCGGAGGCAGCCTGGGCCAGGTATTTGACGAAACGACCACTCATGATGATGACCAGCAGCACCGCACTCACGGCACTCAGGGTCAACAGGACTTCGCGGGACAGATAACGGAAGACGATCAAACCAGACACTCCAGGGTTGTCAGGCTAAGGCGGCCAAACAAGCAAGCATACCGAGACAGCCCATTTACACAGGGCCGGCTAAAAAGATGGCGCATTATCCTGTGATTGACCGCGCCTGTCACGGAGCTTGCTCGTGCACACGCACAAAGCGTGCACCAAGGGTTGTCAGGCTCCGTCGGCGAGGTTCAAACTGCGGCCTTTGTCGCCGGCGGCTTACACGGCTGCCTGGTATTAAAGCCGGAGTACAGACTCTTGGCCAACCGACCTTTATAAGGGACCCGAAAATGGAACTGGTTGTAAAAAGCGTTAGCCCCGAAACGTTGAAAACCGCCACCCTCGTGGTCGCCATCGGCGAAGGCCGCAAGCTCGGCGTGGCCGCCAGGCAACTCGACGAACTCAGCGGCGGCGCCATCAGCGCGGTGCTCAAGCGCGGCGACCTGGCCGGCAAAGTCGGCCAGAGCCTGCTGCTGCAAAGCCTGCCCAACCTGAAAGCCGACCGCGTATTGCTGGTGGGCGTGGGCAAGGACGCCGAACTGGGTGACCGTCCGTTCCGCAAAATCATCAGCGGCATCTTCAGCACCCTCAAGGGCCTGGGCGGCAGCGACGCGACGCTGGCCCTCGACGAAGTCGTGGTCAAAGACCGTGACAGTTATGGCAAGACCCGCCTGCTGGCCGAGAGCCTGGTAGACGGCGGCTATATCTTCGACCAGTTCAAGAGCACCAAGACCGAACCCCGCGCCCTGAAGAAAATCACCCTGCTGACCATCAAGGCCGCCCAGGCTGAAGTCCAGCGCGCCGTGACCCACGCCACGGCCATCGCCAACGGCATGTCGTTCACCCGTGACCTGGGCAACCTGCCGCCGAACATCTGCCACCCGACTTTCCTCGGCGAACAGGCCAAGGCGCTGGGCAAAGAGTTCAAGGGCCTGAAAGTCGAAGTGTTCGACGAGAAGAAGATCAAGGAACTGGGCATGGGCTCGTTCTATGCCGTGGGCCAGGGCAGCGACCAGCCGCCACGCCTGATCGTGATGCAATACAACGGCGGCAAGAAGTCCGAGAAGCCTTACGCCCTGGTGGGTAAAGGCATCACCTTCGACACCGGCGGCATCAGCCTCAAGCCGGGCCTGGGCATGGACGAGATGAAGTACGACATGGGCGGCGCCGCCAGCGTGTTCGGCACCCTGCGTGCCGTGCTGGAACTCAAGCTGCCGATCAACCTGGTGTGCATCCTGGCCTGTGCCGAGAACATGCCGAGCGGTGGCGCGACCCGTCCGGGCGACATTGTCACCACCCTGAGCGGCCAGACCGTCGAAATCCTCAACACCGACGCCGAAGGCCGCCTGGTGCTGTGCGATGCCCTGACCTACGCCGAGCGCTTCAAGCCGCAGGCTGTGATCGACATCGCCACCCTGACCGGCGCGTGCATCGTCGCCCTCGGCTCCCACACCTCCGGCCTGCTGGGTAACAGCGACGAGCTGATCGAGCAATTGCTCAGCGCCGGTAAAGCCGCCGACGACCGCGCCTGGCAACTGCCGCTGTTCGATGAGTACCAGGAACAGCTGGACAGCCCGTTCGCCGACATCGCCAACATCGGTGGCCCGAAAGCCGGCACCATCACCGCGGCCTGCTTCCTGTCGCGTTTTGCCAAGAACTTCAACTGGGCGCACTTGGACATCGCCGGCACGGCCTGGACCAGCGGCGGCAAGGACAAGGGCGCCACTGGCCGTCCGGTGCCGCTGCTGACCCAGTACCTGCTGGATCGCGCCAAGGCCTGAAACTGAAGATTCCGGGGCGACGCGTATGTCGCCTCGGTCTCGGGAACCGCAATGACCCAAGTCGACTTCTACATACTGCCCAGCGCCGATCCGCTCGCGCGCCTGGACTTTGCCTGCAAACTCACCGAAAAAGCCTGGCGCATGGGCCACCGCATCTACCTGCATTGCAGCGATGCTGCCCAACGCGATGAGCTGGATGCCCGCCTGTGGCGCTTCAAGGGCGAAAGCTTCGTACCCCATGGCCCCGCCGAGTCTGAACCTGAAGGGCTGGTGGTGCTCGGTTTGGGCGACAGTTGTGGCGATCACCATGACCTGTTGGTCAACCTGGACCTGAAAGTGCCGCCGTTCGCCAAGGCGTTTGCCCGTGTGGCCGAGGTGGTGGTGGAAGATCCGGCTATTCGTCAGGCCGCGCGGGAGAGTTTCCGTTTCTACCGCGAACAGGGCTATCCTCTCCAGGATCACCGGCTACAACGACTTTGAGTAAATGATGGACACGCCAAACCCGCTGAAAAAAGATGACCACCTGCTGGACGACCTGGAGTCGATCCGTCAGTTACTGGGTGATGATGACTTGCAACCGCCGCTGTTGACCGAAACGGTCGAGGGCGAGGTACAGATTCCGCTGCTGTTCGACATGGTCGGCGGCAAACCTGTCGCGCCGGAGCCGGTTGTCGAAGCACCCGCCGTCGCACCTGCCCCCGCTGAAAAAGGGCCCGACGCCCTGCTACTGCACCTGGACAACGAACTGCGCGCCGCCGCACAACTGATCATGCAGGACGTGATCGACGACTTTGCCCCGCATATCGAAACCGAGATCAAGCGGCGACTGGATGCGCGGATGGAGCGGCTGCTCAGCCAGTACCAGTCCTGAGCCTTGCATAATCTCCCTGTGGAAGGGGCAAGCCCCCTCCCACATTTGATTCGCACAAGTCTTCAACTCGCCCTCAGCTCCCAGCCCCGTTATACTTGCCGGCTTTCCTGAATTAATGCCAACTAGGGTCCCGCCGCGCATGGATAAGACCTACCAGCCGCACGCCATCGAAACTTCCTGGTACAACACCTGGGAATCCGAGAATTATTTCGCCCCGCAAGGCGCGGGCGATTCCTACACCATCATGATTCCGCCACCGAACGTCACTGGCAGCCTGCACATGGGCCATGGCTTCAACAATGCGATCATGGATGCCTTGATCCGTTTCCGCCGCATGCAGGGCCGCAATACCCTGTGGCAACCGGGCACCGACCACGCCGGTATCGCCACCCAGATGCTGGTGGAACGCCAACTCGAAGCCACCGGCCAGAACCGTCATGACCTGGGCCGCGAGAAATTCCTGGAAAAAATCTGGGAATGGAAGGACCAGTCCGGCGGCAATATCAGCCGTCAGATCCGTCGCCTCGGTTCGTCCGTAGACTGGAGCCGCGAACGCTTCACCATGGACGATGGCCTGTCGGAAGCCGTGAAAGAAGCCTTCGTGCGCCTGCATGAAGACGGCTTGATCTACCGCGGCAAGCGCCTGGTCAACTGGGACACCAAGTTGCACACGGCGATTTCCGACCTCGAAGTGGAAAACCACGACGAGAAAGGTTTCCTGTGGAACCTCAAGTACCCGCTGGCCGATGGCGCCAAGACCGCCGAAGGCAACGACTACCTGATCGTCGCCACCACGCGTCCGGAAACCATGCTCGGCGACGCCGCCGTGGCGGTTAACCCGAATGATGAACGCTACCAGGCGCTGATCGGCAAGTTCGTCGAGCTGCCGCTGGTGGGCCGCCGTATCCCGATCATCGCGGACGACTATTGCGACCCTGAATTCGGCACCGGCTGTGTGAAAATCACCCCGGCCCACGATTTCAACGACTACGAAGTCGGCAAGCGCCACAACCTGCCGCTGCTGAACATCTTCGACAAGAACGCTGCCGTGTTGCCAGCCTGCCAGGTGTTCAACCTGGACGGCACGCTGAACGAAACTGTCGATGGCAAGATCCCGGCTGAATACGCCGGCCTCGACCGGTTCGAAGCACGCAAGCAGATCGTTGCCGCCTTCGACGCCGCGGGTTTGCTGGTGAGCGTTGACGACCACGGCCTGAAAGTGCCGAAGGGCGACCGCTCCGGCACCGTGATCGAGCCGTGGCTGACCGACCAATGGTACGTCTCCACCAAGCCGCTGGCCGAACCGGCCATTGCCGCCGTGGAAGATGGCCGCATCCAGTTCGTACCCAAGCAGTACGAAAACATGTATTTCTCGTGGATGCGCGACATCCAGGATTGGTGCATCAGCCGTCAACTGTGGTGGGGCCACCGCATTCCGGCCTGGTACGACGAGTCGGGCAAGGTCTATGTGGGCCGCGACGAAGCCGAAGTGCGTGCCAAGCACAACCTGGGTGCCGACGTTGCGCTGCAGCAGGACAACGACGTACTGGACACCTGGTTCAGCTCGGGCCTGTGGACCTTCTCCACCCTCGGCTGGCCGCAGCAGACCGAATTCCTGAAGAAATTCCACTCCACCGACGTACTGGTCACTGGCTTCGACATCATTTTCTTCTGGGTTGCCCGGATGATCATGCTGACCATGCACCTGGTGAAAAACGAGGACGGCACGCCGCAGGTACCCTTCAAGACCGTGTACGTGCACGGCCTGGTACGTGATGGCCAAGGCCAGAAGATGTCCAAGTCCAAGGGTAACGTGCTGGACCCGCTGGACATCATCGACGGCATCGACCTGGAAACCCTGGTGCAGAAACGCACCTCGGGCCTGATGCAGCCGAAACTGGCGAAGAAGATCGAGAAGCAGACCCGCGACGAATTCGCCGATGGCATCGCCAGCTACGGCACCGACGCCCTGCGCTTCACCTTCTGCTCGCTGGCATCCACCGGTCGCGACATCAAGTTCGACATGGGCCGCGTCGAAGGCTATCGCAACTTCTGCAACAAGATCTGGAACGCGGCGCGCTACGTGCTGGATAAAGGCGAAGACTGCGGCCAGAACGGCGAAGCCGTCGAACTGAGCCTGGCCGATCGCTGGATCATCTCGCAGCTGCAACGCACCGAAGCCGAAGTGACCCGCCAGCTCGACCAGTTCCGTTTCGACCTGGCCGCACAGGCCCTGTATGAGTTCATCTGGAACCAGTATTGCGACTGGTACCTGGAACTGTCCAAGCCTGTGCTGTGGGACGAGAACGCCCCGATCGAACGCCAGCGCGGCACCCGTCGCACCCTGGTGCGCGTACTCGAAGTCGCGCTGCGCCTGGCGCACCCGTTCATGCCGTTCATCACCGAAGAAATCTGGCAGCGCCTGGCGCCACTGGCCGGTATCGAAGGCAAGACCATCATGCTGCAACCCTGGCCGGTAGCCAACGAAGCGCGCATTGATGAGGCGGCCGAAAGCGATATCGAATGGCTCAAGACCCTGATGATGGGCACGCGTAACATCCGTGCCGAAATGAACATCGGGCCGGGCAAACCATTGGCAGTGTTCGTAAAGAACGCCAGTGCCGAGGACCTGCGTCGTCTCGCCGAGAACGATGCGCTGCTCAAGAAGCTGGCAAAGCTGGAGTCGATCACCGTATTGGCGGCCGGCGAAGAAGCACCGCTGTCCGCGACCGCACTAGTTGGCGAGATGGAAGTGCTGGTGCCAATGGCCGGCCTGATCGACAAGGGTGCCGAACTGGCCCGCCTCGACAAGGAAATCGCACGCCTGCAAGGCGAAGTGCAGCGGGTGGGTGGCAAGCTGTCCAACGCGGCGTTCGTCGACAAGGCGCCGGCTGAAGTGATCGAGAAGGAACGCGCCAAGCTGGCCGAGGCCGAACAGGCCCTGGGCAAACTGGCGGAGCAACATGCGCGGATTTCCAGCCTGTAAAATGGAACCTGTGTAAAAAAGAGGCCTTCGGGCCTCTTTTTTGTGTGGAACTAGCCAATACCTGACTGGCAATACGGTCAATGTGGGAGGGACAGGCTCAGGATGTGTGACAATGCCCACCACTTTGAGCCAACACCAGAATCATCATGACCGCCCCCAGCACGCCAAAACCTCCGCGCAAGAAGCCTAAAACCGCAGCCACGGCCAAACCCGTCGTGCCGCGCAAAGAGGCCACCCTGCATCCACGCAACCGCCACACAGGGCGTTACGACTTCCCGGCGCTGATCAAGACTACGCCGGAACTGGCGCAATTCGTGATCATCAACCCTTATGGGAAAGAGAGCATCGACTTTGCCAGCCCCGATGCGGTGCGGGTGTTCAACCGTGCACTGTTGAAGGCGTTCTACGGCATCCAGCATTGGGACATCCCGGCCGACTACCTTTGCCCACCAGTGCCGGGGCGTGCGGACTACGTACACTTCCTCGCCGACCTGCTGGCCAGCACCAATGACGGCAAGATCCCGCGAGGTTCGATCGTCAAGGTGCTGGACATCGGCATGGGCGCCAACTGCGTCTACCCGCTGATTGGCTACATGGAGTACCGCTGGAACTTCCTCGGCTCCGAGGTCGACCCTATCGCCGTGGCTGCGGCCAAGGCCATCGTGCAGTCCAACGACCTGAGCAAGGTCATCCAGCTGCGCCAGCAAACCAACCCCAAGCAGATCCTGCTGGGCTTGCTGGAGCCAGGTGAGCGCTTCGACCTGACGATGTGCAACCCGCCGTTCCATGCCTCCATGGACGAAGCGACCAAGGGCAGCGAACGCAAATGGCGCGCCCTGGGCAAGGCCGATCCCAAGCGCAAGTTGCCGGTGCTGAACTTCGGTGGGCAATCGGCTGAACTGTGGTGCGAAGGCGGTGAAGCGCGCTTTGTGACGCAGCTCATCGCTGAAAGTGCGCATTTTGCCCACAAGGTGTTGTGGTTCAGTTGCCTGGTGTCAAAAGCGTCGAACTTGCCCGCGATCGAGACGGCGTTGAAAAAAGCCGGCGTGCTGGAAAGCCAGGTGGTGGAGATGTCCCAGGGACAGAAGCAGAGTCGCTTCGTGGCCTGGACCTTCCAGACCAAGAACGAGCAGCAGATCTGGCGCCAGCGCTGGGTGCGCTAGGCACAAATTGCAGGCAACAAAAAACCGTGCCCGGATCGCTCCGGAGCACGGTTTTTTTGCTGCGTCTTACTTGTTAACAGCGTCGGTCAGGCCTTTGGCCACAACCAGCTTGATAACTTTCTTGGCAGCGATTTCGATGGCGGCGCCGGTCGAAGGGTTACGGCCAGTACGGGCAGGACGCTCGGTCACTTTCAGTTTGCCAACGCCTGGCAGAGTGATTTCGCCGCCGTTTTCCAGCTGGTCAGCAACAACTTGGCTCAGTTGGTCCAGCAGAGCGCGCACGGTAGTTTTCGGTGCGTCTACTGCTTCAGCCAGGTCAGCGATCAGTTGGTCTTTAGTAATAGCCATTGTGGTGTTCCTTCCCTATCAAATTCATATGGATTGCAGAGTGCAGTGTCAGCCGTCGAGCCCGACCGTCACGGCCTGGCACCCCCGGCTATAACCACGGAGATCGGGGTTATAGATGCTTGAAACGGGGATTGGTTCGACCTGACAGATGCTGAATGCACGCTTATCGCCGAGACTTGGCGTAAGACGGGGCAAAACTAGCACAGAGACGGGGAAATATCCGCCTCTACCTACCCATTTGGTCAGCTTTATCGCTCTAAACCGTGAAAAAAAGGCATATGCCCCGTCGGAAGGTGCCCAAAACACCCTTCGAAGCACGTCTTGGCCAATGGTGCGGTACACTTGGCGACTTTTCGGGGAGGCCCACCGCTCCCCTCTCAACCAGCCGAGAAGCCTATGCCGATCCGTCATTGCATCGTCCACCTGATCGACAAAAAACCCGACGGCACACCTGCAGTTCTCCATGCCCGCGACTCCGAGCTTGCCGAGTCGGCCGCCATCGAGAACATGCTTGCCGACCTCAACGAGAGCTACAACGCCAAACAAGGCAAGGCCTGGGGTTTCTTCCATGCCGAGTCCGGCGCGCACCCGTTCAGCGGCTGGTTGAAGGAGTATTTCGACGGCGGGCAGGACTTCACCACGTTCAGCCGCACCGCCGTCGAGCACCTGCAGAAGCTGATGGAAGAGTCCAACCTCTCCACCGGTGGCCACGTGCTGTTCGCCCACTACCAGCAAGGCATGACCGACTACCTGGCCATCGCCCTGCTGCACCACAGCGAAGGCGTGGCGGTGACCGACGAGCTGGACGTGACCCCATCCCGTCACCTGGACCTGGGCCAACTGCACCTGGCGGCGCGGATCAACGTGTCCGAGTGGCAGAACAACAAGCAGTCCAAGCAGTACATCTCGTTTATCAAGGGCAAGAACGGCAAGAAGGTGTCGGAATACTTTCGCGACTTCATCGGCTGCCAGGAAGGCGTCGACGGCCCAGGAGAGACCCGCACCCTGCTCAAGGCCTTCAGCGACTTCGTTGAAAGCGAAGACCTGCCCGACGAATCCGCCCGCGAAAAGACCAAGACCCTGGTGGACTACGCCAGCAGCCAGGCCAAGCTTGGCGAACCCATGGGCCTGGAAGAACTCTCGGGGTTGATCGATGAAGATCGGCCAAAGGCGTTCTACGATCATATCCGCAACAAGGATTACGGCCTCTCGCCGGAGATTCCGGCGGATAAACGCACCCTCAACCAGTTCCGTCGCTTCACCGGCCGCGCCGAGGGCCTGTCCATCAGCTTTGAAGCACACCTGCTGGGGGACAAGATCGAGTACGACGAAGCCGCCGGCACCTTGATCATCAAGGGCCTGCCGACCCAGCTGACCGACCAGCTCAAGCGCCGTAACTGATGCTGGGCGGGGTCTTCAAGAAAGTCCTGCTGGTATTGCTGGTGGTGGTGGTGATCCAGAACTGGGGCAAGATCGAGCGGGTGTTCAACCCATCGCAGGTAGCCCCTGAACAAGTGCGCGCTTCGGCGCGCGTGGTGCTGTATGCCACCGCGTGGTGCGGGTACTGCAAGCAGATCCGCCGTTTCCTGGACCAGAAAGGCATCCCCTACCAGGCGTTCGATATCGAGAAAGACGCCCAGGCGCGCAAGACGTATGAGGCGTTGGGCGGCGGCGGGATTCCGTTTGTGGACGTGAACGGCACGCTGATTCGCGAGTACAGCCCCGAGAAGATCATGGCGGCGCTGAAGTAATCAGCGCACCACGATCATGCGCCCCAGCACCTGGTGCTGTTCAAAACCGAGAACCGCCTGCAAGGCATTCAGCACAGCCTGTGGGTCTTTGCTCGGGAAGCTGCCGCTGACGCGCCTGGCGCCCATCTCTTCGTTAAGCAACAGGATACGACCGGGGTAGTAACGGCCCAGGTCCTTCACTACGTCCGCCAAGGGCGCCTTGTAGTAGTTGAGCCAGCCGTCGCGCCAGGCCAGGCGTGATTCGCTGTCGACCCCATGCATTGGTTCGGCAATGCCATCGGCGTAGGCCACTTGCTGGCCGGCGGTAAGAACCTGCTGTTGGCCCTGCTTTGACGGCGTCACGCCAACCCGTCCGGACAACACCGTCACCTGGGCGCCTGCCGGTTGCAGGCGCACTTCGAACTGGGTGCCCAGCACCCGCGCTTCACCGCTGCCCGCCGCCACCACGAAGGATTGCCCGGTGTGGGTCACGCTGAAAAAGCCGGCCCCGCGACGCAATTGGATACGCCGCTCGCCATGGTTGAAATCCACGGCGATGGCGCTGTCAGCGTCCAGGGTGACTTGGGAGTTGTCGGCCAGCGTGACGGTTTTGATTTCCCCGGGTGCCGTCACGTAGTCAGCGCCAAGGTCATCGACCCAGCGCGACGGCTGCCAACCAGCCCCCATGGACACCATCACCACCAGGCAGGCAGCCATGGCCAACGCCCCGGACCAACGCAGCACCCGCGAACGCTTCGGGGTGTTCATCGCATTGAGGTAGCCCTGCAAGGCCATGGCTTCTTCGTCCGCCAGCTTGCGCGCCGGGACTTCGCTCAACTCCCACAGCACCTGGGCCTGGGAATAGGCCTCGACATGTGCAGGGTCGGCCCGCAGCCACTGGCTGAACGTGGCCTGGTCGCCACTGCTGGGCTGGTCGTGCAGCAGGCTCAACCAGGCCAGGGCCGCTTGTTCCTGGGCGGGCGTGGGGGTGACGTTCACGGTGCTTTCCCTGGCGTGCGTGGGGATGAGGGGTCGCGAAGGCTGGCTTTGCAGGCTTCGAGCGCACGCATCATATGTTTTTCCACGGCACTTTGGGACAGGCCCATGGCCTTGGCGATTTGCGCGTACTTGCGCCCGTGGATGCGGTTGAGCAGGAAAATCTGCCGCGTGCGCTCGGGCAAACTGCGCAGCGCCGCTTCGACATGGCGCAGATCATTGCCGGCTTCCAGCGCCGCCTGGGGCTCGGAGCCTTGGTTGTCGTGCTGTTCGGGCAGCCAGCCTTCGCTGCTGCGCACCCGCGCGCCTTCGCTGCGCAGGTGATCAATGGCGATATTGCCGGCGCAGCGCAGCAGGTAGGTGCTGAGTTCTTCGACCTGCACCAGCGGCCGGCGCCAGAAGCGCAGGAACAGGTCCTGCACCAGGTCCGCCGCCGTGGCGCGGCACCCCACGCGGCGACTCACCAGGGCTTCCATCTGCGAACGCTGGGACAGGAACACCTGCAGGAAATGCGCACGCCCACCGGCCGCGTCAGCGTGCTGGCTGTCCTGGGGTTCCGGTGGGGTGCTGATCATCATGGACGGGCTCAGAGGGTGGCGAAGGCTGCGACAGGGCTGGCGAGCAGGCCGACACCCGCCAGGATCAGGGCCAGCCTTGGCCGGTACGGCAACAGCAGCACCAACAGCAGTGCGCTGAGCATCAACACGGCGCACCACTCCACCAGGCCCTGGCCCCAACCGGCGATGGCCACGGCGGGCCAGATCGACACGGTCAGCAGCAACCACCCGGCCACACGCAAACCCAGGCGCCGGCGAGGCGTGGGTCTACTGTGCAACAGTTCGCCGTGATGACGGTCGGTGGACAAGCACAGCGCAGTAAACCCGGCGTAGCACATCAGCAGTGCAAGCAGCATTCAGTTCGCCTCCTGCTTGAGCGTCAACCCGCGTGTGCGTTCAACCTTGGGCGCAGGCACGGTGCGATGCTGCATCTTCCAGGCGGCCCAGCCGAGGAATATTCCGCTGGCCAGGCTCGTCAGGTCGAAGCCGGCCATGGCCCAGTCTCCGGTGGCCAATGAAACGCCCAGGTGATGCGAGGTGGTCAACGCGTTGAGCAATGGAATGGCGATAAACAGCAATGCGCCGACGCTCAACTGCTCGACCCAACCCTGGCGGCCACGCCGCAGGATGGCGTGCAGCAGGCTCAGGCCCCAGGCAATAAAGAAGGTTTGCACTTCCCAGTCGGAACGTTCGGCGAAGGTCACCGGCAGCAGGCGGTTGGCCCAGAAAAACGCCGCGATGGCGATCATCAGGCCGGACATGCTGGCGATGTTGAGTACTTCCACAAGACGCAGTTCAAACGGCATCACATTGCTCTTGAGGTGCTTGAGCTGACGCTTGCCAAGCCAGATGACCAGCCCGGTGCCGATCATCGCCGTGCCCGCCAGCCCGCAGATAAAGTACAACCAGCGCAGCACCGGGCCGGCGAAATGCCCCATGTGCAGGCCGTAGAAACTGCCGCCGATGGCCGCCGGCAGCGACTGCCCGCCGCTCACTCGCAACAGTTCGCCGGTGCTGCCATTGAAGGACACGGTACTGCCGAAATCGTGCACTACGCTGTCGGAACCGGCGCGCAATACATTGACCGAGGCGTTCACATCGCCGGGGTTATTCACCGCCACGCGCCCCACATGCCCGCCCGCCCACTGTGCCCGCGCCTGCTCGTACATCGGCACCAGCGGCAGCAATGTGCCTGGCTGGCCCGATGCAGGCGCGTTGTTGGTGTTCGGGAACACCTCGCTGAAAAAGGCGCGGGTGTCGTTGCCATAGGAAGCCAGGATCGGCGCCGGCATCACCATGCTCATGAAGATCACCAGGCTGCTGTAGGTGATCATCAGATGGAAAGGCAGCACCAGCACACCCACCGCGTTGTGCCCGTCGAGCCAGGAACGCTGGCCTTTGCGGGGACGGAAGGTGAAGAAGTCCTTGAAGATTTTCTTGTGGGTGATGATGCCGGTGATCAGCGCGATGAACATCACCATCGCGGCGATGGTCGACAGCCAGCGACCCCACGGGTGAGGCATTTGCAGTTGGAAGTGGAACCGGTAGAAGAACTCGCCGCCCATGCTTTCACGGGCCTGCACGGCCTGGCCGGTGACGGGGTCGAGGGTTTTCTGGATGAAGTTGCCACGCTTGCCGGGGTCGACCTTGTCCTGCCACATCACCGACAGGCCGGGGTCGCGGCTGTCCGGCAAGGTGATGAACCAGCGTGCGGCGGTGGGTGCGACCTGCTGCAGATAGGTTTGCGCGACGGTGAGGCTGCGCGCATCGTCCAGGGGACGGGCCTGCACTTCGGGCTGCATCCAGTGGCTGATCTCGTCCTTGAAATACGACAGGGTGCCTGTCAGGAAAATTGCAAACAGCAGCCAGCCGAAGATCAACCCGGCCCAGGTGTGCAACCAGGCCATGGCCTGACGGAAACCCTCTTTCATACTCGTGTCATCCACAAACCCACGCCCGCCAGGGTGGCGAACGCCGCACTTGGCAGCAGCACACCGAACCAGGCGCGTGCGGCACTGCGGCAGGCGAAACACCAGAGCACAGCGAGCAGGTAAAACACGAAGGAACTCATCATCCCGGTGATCACCGCATCGGCGCGAGAGGTAGGCAGCCACAGCGCCAGACAGATGCTGGCCAGGGACGCCATCAGGTAACCGCCCACCACGGCAGCCAGCACACGCGAGGTCACGGCGAGACGATAGGAGACAGGCAGCGAGGTTTTGCTTTTCATGCGGGAGGCGCCAGGTTCATCAGCGCGCAATATTAATGATAAATATTCTCATAAGCAAAACAGAACGGATGAATCACCTGTGCGGATGGATTGCCGAAGCCACTCACGCGCCCTACAATGCGAACAATTCTTGTTCTCTAAAGCATGGCGATGCTTGTGGAGTGTCCCCGTTGAGCCCGTCCAACACCGTCGAAGTTTTGTACACCGACCATCACCACTGGCTCACCGGCTGGTTGCGACGCAAGCTCGGCTGCCCGGAAAGCGCCGCCGACCTGGCCCAGGACACCTTCATGCGCGTGCTCACCGCGCGGGAAACGCCCACCCTGGTCGAGCCCCGCGCGTTTCTCACCACGGTTGCCAAGCGCGTGCTGTTCAACTTCTACCGCCGCCAAGACCTGGAACGCGCCTACCTCGATGCCCTGGCACACATGCCCGAACACGTGGCGCCATCGGAAGAAGAACGCGCAATCATCCTGCAAACCCTGGTCGAGCTGGACCAACTGCTCGACGGCCTGCCGGTGCAGGTCAAGCGCGCCTTCCTGCTGGCGCAACTGGATGGGCTGACCTACGCGCAAATCGGCGCGGAGCTTGGGATTTCCATCGCCACCGTCAAACGTCACCTGACCAAAGCGGCCATGCGCTGCTATTTCGCCCTATGAACTTCTCCACTCAAGTCGCCGAACAGGCCGTGCATTGGCTGATGGAAATGCAGCAAGGCGGACTCAACCCTCGCCAGCAGGCTGCCTGGCAACACTGGCTGAACGCCCACAGCGAACACCAGCGCGCCTGGGACCACATGCAACGCGTCAACCAGCGCCTGCGCGGCATGCCCTCGCCCCTTGCCCATGCGGCGTTGAACGCGCCAACCTCCACCAGCCGCCGCCAGGCGCTCAAGTTGCTGTTGATCCTCGGTGCCGGTTCGGCCGCCGCCTGGGGCCTGCGCCAGCAACATATCCTGCCGCCGCTGAGCGCCGACTACCGCAGCCCCATCGGCCAACGCCGCAAGGTGCAATTGGCCGATGGCAGCCAGTTGCAACTCAATACCGGCAGCGCGGTGGATGTGCACTTCGATGGCAGGCAACGACTGATCCGCCTGCTTGAAGGCGAAATCCTGCTGACCGGTATCGCCGGCAACACACCGCTTAACGTGTTGACCGGCCAGGGTCTACTTACCAGCCAGGCCGCACGCATGAACGTGCGTCAATTCAACGACCACACCCAGCTGGCGGTATTCGATGGCCGCGTCGAGGTAATGCCCAACACCTACAGCGGCCTGCCGCTGACGGTCGAGGCCGCGCGCCAGGTCAACTTCACCCGCAAAGGCTGGGACACCCCGCGCCCTAGCGACGCCAACAGCGGCGCCTGGGCCGACGGCATGCTGGTCGCAGCCCACATGCGCCTGGAAGATTTCCTCGGCGAACTCGGCCGTTATCGTCGTGGCCAGGTCAATTGCGACCCACAGGTGGCCAACCTGCTGATCTCCGGCAGCTACCCGCTGGACGACAGCGAACGGATTCTGGACCTGCTGGAAGTGAGCCTGCCGGTGAAAGTGCGGCGATTCACGCGGTATTGGGTGACGGTGCAGGCACGCGCCTGAAATTAATTCAAAACACTGTGAGCCGTTTTCCACACCTCGCGTGACAGAGAAGGAAAGCCCCCTTGATCCTTTCTTCTCAGGACCGCTCTTCATGCCCCAGCAACCCACGCTTCTCGCCCGCACCCTGCGCCAGTTCCTACTTGGCGCCAGCCTGAGTCTTACGGTACTGCCACACGCCATGGCGGCCGATGCCAAGCCGTATCACATCGCGCCGACTTCGCTGGAAGCGGCGTTGAATCAATTCGGACGTGAAGCGGGTGTGCTGATTTCCTTCGGTTCGCAAGTCACCGCGGGCATGCAGAGTCGTGGCTTGTCCGGTAACTACGGCACCGCGGACGGCCTGCAGAAACTGCTGGAAGGCACCGGCCTGCAAGCCCGCGCCGAAGGCGACAATGCGTACAGCCTGCAACCGACCAATGCACCGACCACTATTGAGTTGGGCACCTCCAGCGTGGTCGGCGACTGGCTCGGCGACGCAGCGCAAACCAATGTGTTCGAACACCCCGGCGCCCGAGATGTGATCCGCCGCGAAGAGTTCGAACGCCAGGGCGCCACCCAGGCCAGGGACGTGCTCAATCGCATCCCCGGCGTCAACGCCCCGGACAACAACGGCACCGGCAGCCACGACATGGCGCTGAACTTCGGTATTCGCGGCCTCAACCCGCGCCTGGCCTCGCGCTCCACGGTACTGATGGACGGTATTCCGGTGCCGTTTGCGCCGTACGGCCAACCACAACTGTCGTTTGCGCCGATCAGCATGGGCAACATGGATGCCGTCGACGTGGTGCGTGGCGGCGGCGCCGTGCGCTACGGCCCGCAGAACGTCGGTGGCGTGGTCAACTTCGTGACCCGGGCGATCCCGGATGCGCCCACGGTCAAAGGCGGCCTGCAGACCGAAACCAGCCCGTCCTCCAGCCATGACGGCTTCAAGACCACCGGCAATCTGCTGGCCGGCGGCACGGCCGACAATGGTCTGGGCGGTGCGCTGCTGTACTCCGGCACCCGTGGCGGCGACTGGCGCGAGAACAGCAACACGCGCATCGACGACCTGATCCTCAAGGGTAAATACCAGCTCGACGACGCCAACAGCTTCAACGCCATGGCGCAGTACTACGAAGGCCAGGCCGATATGCCTGGGGGTTTGAACGTTGCGGACTACAAGGCAGATCCGTACCAGTCCACCCGCCCCTACGACAAATTCTGGGGCCGCCGCACGATGTTCAACGTCGGCTACCGCTATGAGCAGGATCGTCGCGAGTTCACCGTGAATAGCTTCTTCACCAAGACCCTGCGCAGTGGTTACCTGGACCAGGGCACCTTCCTCTCGCTGTCCCCGCGCGAGTACTGGGTGCGTGGCATCGAGACCCGCTTCGCCCAAGGCTTTGATGTGGGCCCGACCAGCCACGAAGTAGGCGTCGGCTACCGCTACATCAACGAGGCCGGCCACGAACTGCGCTATCGCACGCCAATTGCCGCCAACCAGCAGATTCCCACTACCAACAGCCGCAACGACCGCGACACCCGTGGCGGCACCGAAGCCAATGCATTTTTCATCGACGACCGGATCGATATCGGCAAGTGGACCATCACCCCGGGCGTGCGCTACGAGATGATCGAGTCCCAGCAGACCAACAACCTGAGCAACGTCAAATACAAGGGTGACTACAACACCGCGCTGCCGGCGCTGAACGTGCTCTACCACCTCACCGACAGCTGGAACCTCTATGCCAACACCGAAGGTTCGTTCGGCAGCGTGCAGTACAGCCAGATGCCCAACCGCGTGACCAGCGGCGAAGTGAAACCGGAAAAAGCCCGCACCTGGGAACTGGGTACCCGTTACGACGACGGCACCTTGCGTGCCGAGATCGGCGCGTTCCTGATCAACTTCGACAACCAGTACGAAAGCAACCAGACCAACGACTCGGTGATTGCCCGTGGCGAAACCCGCCACCAGGGTATCGAGACCAGCGTCAACTACGCGCTCGATGGTTTGAGCCCGGCGCTGGCCGGGTTTGATGTGTACGCCACTTACGCGTACGTCGACGCCACCATCCGCGAGGACGGCCCGAACAAAGGCAACCGCGTGCCCTTCTCGTCCAAGCACAAAGGCACCCTCGGCGTCGGCTATACCGAAGGCCGCTGGAAACTCAACCTGGACAGCAGCTACCAGAGCAGCCAATTCGCCGACAACGCCAACACCCAGGCCGAAAGTGCCGACGGTGCCAATGGACGTATCCCGGGCTATATGTTGTTCAGCAGCCGTGCCGCCTACGACTTCGGCCCGCAGTTGTCGGATTTGAACGTAGCGGTGGGGGTGAAAAACATCTTCAACAAGCAGTACTACACGCGCTCGTTCGACGATAACAACAAGGGCAAATACGTCGGCGAGCCGCGCACGGTGTACGTACAGACCTCGATCGCGTTCTAACTGCCCGCCAGGCAACTGGGAGTGGCCGCGACCAGGGCGTCGATGGCGCAGCGGGTTTTGGCCGGCATATGCGCGGCGGTCGGCCAGATCACGTGGATCGGCGAGGGTTGCTCACGGTAGGCGGGCAACACCGCTTCCAACTGCCCGCGCAGCACATAGTGTGCAATCAACCAACTGGGCAACCAGGCCAGGCCGACGCCCGCGATAGCAGCGTCCGCCACGGCCTGGAGGTCATCCAGCACCAACGGCGATACGACCCGCGAACGATGCGGCGTGTTGCTGCGGTAGGCAATGCCGCGGTGGCCGGCAAGGTCATCCGTCGATTCAATCCGTCCCACCCGCTGCAAGTACGCCGGTGAAGCGGCCAGCCCCACCGACTGTTCACCCAGGCGCCGTGCACTCAAGCGTTCGGTGTCAGGCAAAGCACCGATTCGCACGGCGATATCGAAGCCTTCCTGCGCCAGGTCGGTCATACGGTCAGCAAAACACACCTCGATCTCCAGTTGCGGGTAACGGTCCATCAACCCCCATAACGCGGGCGCCGCATAGTGATGCCCGAAGGCCAGCGGCACGCTGGCGCGCAGCCGGCCGCGTGGCAACTGCCGGCCACTCTCCAGCACCGATTCGGCGGCTTCGAGTTCGGCCAGTGCGCGCAGGCAATGCTCGTAGTACGCCTGCCCGTCTTCCGTCAGACGCTGGCGGCGAGTGGAGCGCTGCAACAGGCAAGTCCCCAGCCGCGCCTCCAGCCGCGCCAGGCCCTTGCCCACCGCCGAGCGCGTGAGACTCAGACGTTCGGCGGCTTCCGTCAGGTTGCCGCTTTCGACGATCTGCAGAAAGAGTTCAACGCCATCGAAACGCGCAGTGGCCATGATTATATTGTCGCCCTTGATTCCCCTGTTGATGGAAAACTTATCACGAATAAAGAAACAGATTCCCCTGAAAATCTAACGCCCCCTCAACCTCAGGAGAATCCCATGCCACCCGCCGCCACCTTATCGGCCGTCAACCCACCCCGCACCGCCAGAAACGGCCTCGCCCTCACCGCCGTGTGCCTCGTCGCCCTGATGTTCGGCCTGGAGATCTCCAGCGTGCCGGTGATCCTGCCCACGCTGGAGCAGCAATTGGGCACAGGCTTCCAGGATGCCCAATGGATCATGAATGCCTACACCCTGGCCTGCACCAGCGTATTGATGGCAGCCGGCACCCTGGCGGACCGTTTTGGCCGCAAGCGCATACTGGTGCTGTGCCTATGGTTGTTCGGACTGGCTTCGCTGGCGTGTGGGTTGGCGAACGATGCACCGACGCTGATTGCCGCGCGCTTCGTCCAGGGCGTGGGCGCCGGGGCGATGATGATCTGCCAGTTCGCGATTCTGTCGCACCTGTTTCGCGAACCGGCGGCGCGGGCACGGGCGTTCGCAATCTGGGGCGTAATCGCCGGCGTGGGCCTGGGCTTCGGGCCGATGGTGGGGGCGTTGATCCTGGCAGTGGCGGACTGGCGCTGGGTGTTCCTGGTGCATGTACCGCTCACCCTGTTCACCCTGGTGCTGTTGCATGTCAGCGTGCAGGAGTCCCGTGACCCGGCCGGCCATCGCCTGGACATCGCCGGTATGCTCACCTTGACGCTGTCGGTGTTCGCGCTGGTCTATTTCATCACCCAGGGCACCGAGAACGGTTTTGGCACACCAGTCATGCTCGGCTGGGCGGGACTGGCGGTGGCCGGGTTGCTGTTGTTCATCGTCGTTGAACGACGCAGCGCCCACCCGATGTTCGACTTCTCGGTATTGCGCATCCAGCGCTTCAATGGCGCCTTGATGGGCTCGATCGGCATGAATTTCAGCTTCTGGCCGTTCATGATCTACCTGCCGTTGTATTTCCAGGCCGGCCTGGGCTACGACACCCTGACCAGCGGCGGCGCCCTGCTCGCCTACACCCTGCCCACACTGCTGGTACCGCCGCTGGCTGAGCGCCTGGCCCTGCGCTATGGCGCCGAGCGCATCATTCCGTTGGGCCTGGGGTTGATGGGTGTCGGCTTCCTGGCCATGGCCGCTGCCAATGGGGTGGCGCAACCCAGTATCCTGCTGATCCTGGGCAGTTGCATCATTGCCGGCACAGGCCTGGCGCTGACCAACTCCCCCACCACCAACACCACGACCGGCTCGGTGTCGGCGGACCGCGCCGGCATGGCCTCGGGCATCGACCTCAGCGCACGGCTGATTACCCTGGCGCTCAACATCGCGTTGATGGGGCTGGTGCTGTTGCTGGGGATCAGCGATCAACTGGCGAATGTACTGCCCGACGCCACGGCGCTGGATTGGCCGGGCATCAGCCAGAACATCGCGGCCGGCAAGCTCGATGTACCGGGGTTGAACGCCGCGCAGGCACAGGCCGCACTGCGCCACGGTGCCGGCTGGGCGATGCTGTTTGCAGGGTTGGGTGCGTGTGGGCTGGCGCTATCGAGCCGGTACTTTTTCCGACGCGGACAGTAAATGAAAACGGGCCTGCAGTTGCAGGCCCGTTCTTAGTGGAGCGCGAGAACGTTATCAGCCGTTGAACACGGCACGTTCTTTTTCCAGGAACTCCTGCTCAAGCTCATCTTCATTGACTTTGGTGGTTGGCTGGCTTTTCCCGGCAGCGCGTGGCTTGCCTTGCAGTTTGCCAAACAGATGTTCCAACGCATGGTCCAGCTTGGTCGCCGCACCGTCGATGGCCTGTTCCAGCGTATCGGCCTTGTGCAGCACCGACAGTGGCTGATGGCCTTTTGGCCGCGCTTCCAGGCGGCAACTCAAATCGTGGGGACCGGGCTTGTCGCCGTTCTCATCCCGCAGGTAGACCTCCACTCGGGTCAGGTCTTCTTCGTAACGTTCGAGCGTGCTCTCAATGGTAGTACGTACCCACTCCTCCAGTCGGATGCTGCTTTCAATATGGTTATCGCTATTGACTTGGATTTGCATAGTTCTTCCCTTATTTCAGCTAGCTCGCGAGAGGTCACAACTGCGACACCGGGGCGGTGAAACCATGACCTCTTGATTACACAATTGAGCAGTCCGCAGAACAATTCAACCCCTTTGCAAAGATAAATCCTACATTACAAATTAAGCCTGACGACGAGCAAAAACGCTGTTAGGGTGGGGAGTTAGTTACATCTTCTTACGTGCAATCAACCTTACAGTTGCCCCTCTCCCAACGGGTGCAATCCGCGAAAGATCTCCGCCTCCTCCACCAGCCAATCATGTACCGCACGCACGCCCGGATGGCTCAGCGCACCCGGCGCATACAGCAGCACGTAGCGTTTATGGTTAGGCACGGCCAGGCCGAAGGGCACGATCAAGGTGCCGCGCTCCAATTCATCGTTGAGCAAGGTGCGGCGTGCGATGGCCACGCCCATGCCGGCGATGGCGGCTTCGATGGTCAGGTGGTTACGGTTGAAGGTGTGGCCACGGCGCACATCGGCGTCGTGGTAGCCGATGGCATTCAAGTAAAACTCCCACTCCGCATACTCATAACTGCCACGCCAGGCGGTGATGTCATGCAGCAGCGGGAAATGCACCAGGTCGGCCGGCCCATGCAACGGTGGGCGACCGCGTAGCAGGCTCGGCGCGCACACCGGGAAGATCTGCTCGTCGAGCAAGGCGGTGGATAACAGGCCGGGGTAGCTGCCGTCGTTCAAGTCGACGGCCAGGTCGAAGTCGCCCTCATGCAAGGCGATGCTGCTGTCCTCGGCGACCATACGCAATTGGATATCCGGAAAGCGCTGCTGCAAACGCGGTAACCGAGGGGTCAGCCACTTGCCGAGAAACGACGGGATCGAGCGCAGGCGCAAGGTGCCGCTGATCATTCCCGCGTCCAGGCGCTGCAACTCCGCGTCGATGCTGCCATAAGCCTCGCCCACCGTCGCAGCCAAACGTTGCCCCTCGGCACTCAGCTCCACCCCACGGGCGCGTCGATGAAACAGACGAAACCCCAATCGCTCTTCCAACTGACGGATTTGCTGGCTCACCGCGCCCGGCGTGATGTGCAGTTCTTCGGCACAACGGGTGAACGACAGGTGCCGCGCAGCACAGGAAAAAACGTGCAGCCAGACATACGTCTGGCCATGGAGGGGCCGGGTCATAGCGTTTAGTCCTGCTAAAGGGTGTCTTAGGATAATTCGCTGGTCAGTGCCGTGCCAGAGGCTCAGTATCGCGCCAATTGCGCTCGGCCTACAAAACATGGCAGCGATTCCTACTCCATTGCTTGTAAGGGTTTAGCATGGCTATCAGTGTTTTTGATCTATTCAAAGTGGGCATCGGCCCTTCCAGCTCCCATACCGTCGGCCCCATGCGCGCGGCGGCGACCTTTGCCCAAGCCCTGATCGACCAACGATTGTTGAGCGCCACCCGCCGCGTGGAAGTACGCTTGTATGGCTCGCTGTCCGCCACCGGTGTAGGGCATGCCACCGACCGCGCCTGTGTGATGGGCCTGATGGGTGAGTGGCCGGACACCGTCGACCCCACCTCGATCAATGCGCGTATCCAGCAACTGCGTGAATCCGGCCGACTGTTACTCGCCGGCCAGCAGGACATTGCCTTCAACTGGCACACCGACCTCCTGCTACTGGACGAAAGCCTGCCCTACCACCCCAACGCCATGTCCCTGCACGCCTACGGTGAAAACGGCCTGCTGAGCGAGCAAACCTATTACTCGGTAGGCGGTGGTTTCATTATCGAAGCCGCCGAAGCAGCCTCCGGCATCGCACCAGCCAGCGATGTGCAATTGCCCTACGACTTTTCCAGTGCCGTCGAACTGCTGGCTTTGTGCAACAAGCACGGCCTGCGGGTTTCCGAACTGATGATGGCCAACGAACGTGCGTGGCGCAGCGACGCCGATATCCGCAGCGGCCTGCTGCATATCTGGTCGGTGATGCGCGAATGCGTGGAGCAAGGCCTGCGCGACGAAGGCATCCTGCCGGGCGGCCTGGATGTGCCACGCCGCGCGGCGAAACTGCACCGCAGCCTGTTGGAAATCGGCAAGCCGAATGTCATCACCTCCACGTTGTCCGCCATGGAATGGGTCAATCTGTTCGCCCTCGCCGTCAACGAAGAAAACGCTGCCGGCGGGCGCATGGTCACCGCGCCCACCAACGGTGCCGCCGGGATCATCCCGGCCGTGCTGCATTACTACATGAAGTTCAACGCCGACGCGTCTGACGACGACGTGGTCAATTTCTTCCTGGCCGCTGCCGCCGTCGGCATCCTCTGCAAGAAAAACGCTTCCATTTCCGGTGCCGAGGTTGGCTGCCAGGGCGAGGTCGGTTCGGCCTGCGCCATGGCCGCCGCCGGTTTGGCCGACGTGCTCGGTGCAACCCCCGAGCAACTGGAAAACGCCGCGGAAATCGGCCTGGAACACAACCTCGGCCTCACCTGCGACCCGGTCGGTGGCCTGGTGCAAGTGCCGTGCATCGAGCGCAACGCCATCGCCGCCGTCAAGGCGATCAACGCCACGCAAATGGCCCTGCGCGGTGACGGCAAGCACTTCATTTCCCTCGACCGGGTGATCCGCACCATGCGCGATACCGGCGCCGATATGCATGACAAATACAAAGAAACTTCACGGGGCGGCCTGGCGGTCAGCTGGGTGGAGTGCTGATCGGCTTGGTTGCGCTGTCAGCGATCGTTTTCTCGGGACTGCCCTGAAACAGGTCACCCCACTCAAGCACGACCCAAAACAACGGTGGGAGGGGGCTCGCCCTCAATAGCGGTCTTCCAGCCAAGCATTCATTGGCTGAAACTCTGCTATCGAGGGCAAGCCCCCTCCCACATTGGGATACGCGCTCCACACGGCACGGCCTTTGCTGTACAGCTCATGAGGCAAACGGACTTTGTGAAACCTCAGCGACGAAGTGGCCGGTGGTCAGGAGACGCGAACTAATCCCGACACCGGTCGTCAATGACTGCATGTTCTTATCAGGCGGTAACACACCATGGACAATCCTTTTCAGATCATCACCGACACCTTCACCCCGCAATACCGCGTCAATCTGAGCATTCAACGCCTGGACGGCAGCATCATGCTGACCCTCTCCAACGAGCAGGGCGTGGTAGCCAAACGCATGATCAGCGCCGAGCAACGCAATGATCCCAAGCGGCTCAAACGTCTGGTGCAGAGCATCCAGTTCGGCATCGCCATCGAGCAGGGCCATAGCGCCATGGACATCCTCACGGTAATGACGGATGGCGACCACAAAGTGCTACAGCGGCCGCCTGCCCGTACCCTGCCCTTCAGCATCGGGCTTTAAAGCTCGCCCTTCTCGGTTTCCAGGCTCGCCTCGCCCTTGCGACGCGGGCCTTCGACCTTCACGGAAGGGAATGCCGATGAGGCATAGCGCACCACCAGGATCGAGAACGCCAACAGCAGAATCCCACCGCACAGGTAGATGATGCCTACATCCGGCGGGTTGTGATGGGACACGTTGGAGATCAGCAGACGCGTCAGCGCGGTGATTGCCACGTAGATCAGGAAGCGTACCGGCATGTGATTGGTCTTGAAGTAAATCCCCACCATCGCGCCCAATTCCAGGTAGATGAACAGCAGCAAGATGTCATCGATCTTGATGTGTCCGTTCTCCAGCATCCCCAGAAACTCCATCACCGCCGCCCAGGCCGTCACCGCACCAATGGCGAACAGCGCCAGGTAGTGGAACGACTCGACGAACAGATTGCCCAGGGACTCGGCCAGACCATGTACTTGCTGGCGCAGCCTTTCGGCCCAGTTGATTTTCACGATGATGCTTCCTTAGGTCGACTCGACCGGATAATGCGGGTTGGACGTGACGGTTGTTCTGCATGCAGAAAAAAGGCCAGGGGCAGGTATAAGATGATGGCGGGGTGATATGAGGCACTCCAATCCCGTATTTCCCGACTACATTAAAAAACTGCTACCCAAACCCCACGGTTTGGCTTACCCTTTTCGCTGTATATAAATACAGTGGTCGCAAAAGACAACTATCGTGAAGGCATGTGAGGTGGTGAATGGCCGTCGAAGTGGTATACCGCAGCAGCCGAGATCTGGAGCGTTTGTTCATGGATAAAGCCGAAGCTGACCGTCATGACAAGATGCTTGAACTCGCCGAGTTGCTCGCAGAAGTGTTGCAAAAGGCCGTGCCGTCCCTGAGCGAGCAGCAGGTGGAAGAAGCCGGGATCTACATGGCGAAGAACCGCGATGTGTTCGCCAAGGCGTTCAAGAGCCAGCCGGACGCGTTGTCCGAGTTGCTGAACGCGGCGGCGGAATAAAGCCCGAATTGAACAGGCCCTGAATCATTGGTTCAGGGCCTTTTTACTACCTGGCTATTGGTAAAGCAGGCGCTCGGCGAGTTCGTCGGCCACGCGGGCGGGTGAGCGTTTTTCGGCCTGGGCGTGGGCGAAGATTTCGGTGAGGCGCGTGCCGATGTTGGACAGGTGCGCGGTGATGGAAGGCAGCTCTGCGCCGCTGTGCCTGAGGGCGACGTAGATCAGCCCTCCCGAGTTGATCACGTAGTCCGGTGCATAGAGGATGCCACGCGCCTCCAGTTGATCCGCGTTGTCGAGGTGGGTCAGTTGTGCACTGGCGGAACCGGCCACGGCGGCGCAGCGCAGTTGGCCGACGCTCTGGCGGTTGAACACGGCGCCGAGGCCGCAGGGGGCGAGGATGTCGCACGGCGTGCTGAGCAAGGCGTCATTGGCGATGGGGTGTGCGCCCAGTTGCTCCATGGCCAGTTGCACCTTGCCGTGGTCGATGTCGCTCACCAGCAGTTCGGCCCCGGCCGCGTGCAGTTGTTCAGCCAGGGCGAAGCCGACGTTGCCCAGGCCCTGGATGGCGACACGCAAGCCTTCGAGGTTGTCGCTGCCCAGGCGTGCCATGGCGGTGGTGCGGATGCCGGCGAACACGCCCATGGCAGCGTGGGGCGAAGGGTCGCCCGCAGCGGTGGTGCTGGTGACGTAGCGGGTGTGCTGGGCGATGCAGTCCATGTCGGCCACCGAAGTACCGCTGTCGATGGCCGTGATATAGCGACCGTCGAGTTGTTCGATGCAACGTCCGAAGGCTTCAAACAAGGCGGCACGGTTTTCCACATGGGCGGGACGCAGGATCACGGCAGTGCCACCGCCCACCGGCAAACCGGCCAGGGCCGCCTTGTAGCTCATGCCCTGGGCCAGGCGCGCGGCATCCGCCACGGCACTTTCGTCGTCGGGATAGGAGAGGTAGCGACAGCCGCCAAGGGCAGGCCCCAGACGGCTGTTATGGATGGCAATGACCGCCTTCAGCCCGGTGACCGGGTCGACGCTCAAGTGCAGCGATTCAAGGCGGGTGCTGTGCATGAGAGCAAACATCGTCAAGCTCCCGGGTCACTTCTGGTAGTGGGCCAAGTATAGGCTTGCGGTAGAAAACTGCCGGAATACGCTGGAATAAGCCGGCCGATTTGGTAGGGCTTGCGACATAAGCGCGCAGGATATTTCCCAAGCCACTGGACGAAAATTCCCAGCAAGGCTAAAACGGGGGCATCCGCCGGAGAACGCAATGAACCCCCGCAAAGCCTTTTTCGCCTGCCTGGAACGCTCCCCGCCCGCGCTGTTTGAAGCAGCGTTGTGGATTGCGGCCGAGCATGACCCGGCGGTGCAGCCATCCGTGATCCTGCAGGAACTGACGCTGCTGCAACAACAGGTGAGCATCGGCATGCCCGTGCTGCCGGCGGATGAGCTGGGCCAGCCGTTGCTGCGGCGCCTGAATGACCTGGGGTTTGCCCAGGATGAATTCACCCCGCTGCGCCCCGCCGCCGCTTTGCTGGACAAGGTGTTGCAACGCAAGCGCGGACAACCCCTGGCGATGGGGCTGATCGCCATGGAGCTGGCGCGACGGATGGATATCCCCATGGTCGGCGTGAACTTCCCCGGACATTTCCTGCTGCGCGTACCCGGCGCCGATCACCTGTTGGACCCGTGCGGAGGCCGGCGCCTGTATCCCAATGATTGCCGCGACCTGCTGCAACGCCAGTACGGCCCCAACCTCAAGCTGCAGGCCGACCACCTGCACACCGCCGACCCGCGTTCGATCCTGCAGCGACTGTCCCGCAACCTGCGGCAATTGCACCTGTCCAACGACGCCCCGCTCGAGGCCCTGGTCGACGCCGAACGTGTGCTGGAACTGGGCAATGCCAGCGCCGCCGATTACCTGGCACGGGCCAGCCTGTACCAGCGCCTGGACTGCCCCAACGCCGAGCGCTTCGATCTGGAACACGCGCTGATGCTCAGCGAAGACCCGATCCAGCGCCTGCGCCTGACCGAACGCCTGGGGCATTTGCCGCCCAACTCAGTGGTGCACTGAACCCACGACTTTCAGGAGATTATCTCTTTCTGTGGCGAGCGGGCTTGCCCCGCGTTGGACTGCGTAGCAGGCCCAATTTTGGGGGCCGCTTCGCGACCCAGCGCGGGGCAAGCCCGCTCGCCACAGCTAGTTCGCTCGCAGTGTCAGTGATTGGCTGGTGCCTTGAGAATATCGCCGGGCATCGCGCTCTTCGGCCCCCCAGCCCCAGGCGAACGCACCTGGATAATCAACAACGCCGCCACTACCGCCGGTATCGCGCAGAAGAAGAAAATCTGCTCCACCGGGATATGCATCGCCAGCAACATGCTGCCAAACAACGGGCCCAGGATTGAACCAAACCGCCCCACCCCCAACGCCCAGCCCGTCCCCGTGGCGCGCACCTGTGCCGGATAAAAATTGCTGGCAAAGGCATTGAGCGTCAGTTGCCCACCGATGATGCAAAACCCGGCTGCAAACACACAGGCCACCAGGTAACGGGGGTTGTCATGGTTCAGGCCGAGCAGGATGGTGCACACCGCCGCTATCGCCAGCACGCCGGACAACAGCCGCACCTTGCTTTTCAAACGGTCGGCGAACCAGGCCATGCCGATGGCGCCCAAGGTCCCGGCGAACAGGAACATCGAGGTCACCAGGTTGGCTTCTTTCAACGCCAGCCCACTTTCCAGCAGCAGCGAAGGCAACCAGCTGATCATGAAGTACAACAGGATCAGGCTGACAAAAAAGGTCGCCCAGATCAGCAGCGTCGGTCGTGCATAACCATTGCGGAACAACTCCACCACCGTCAGTTTGCTGCCCTGCTCCTGTTGGTTTTGCGCCTCGGTGGCCAACGGTGGTTGCCAGCCCGGCAACATGCGCGACGTCACGCTTTGCAGCCGCGCATAAGGCGGAGCGTCGCGCAACAGACGCGGCAGGGATTCCGGCAACAGCCACACCAGAAACGGAGACAGCAGCAACGGCGTCACGCCACCGGCGAGAAACACGGCCTGCCAGCCAAACCCTTCGATGAACCCCGCCGCCACAAACCCGCCCGCCGCGCCGCCGAACGAGAAACCACAAGCCGCCAAAGTCACCATCAATGTGCGCAGGCGTGGAGGGGAATAGTCCGACATCAAGGCCATCGCACTCGGCATTGCGCCGCCCATGCCGATGCCACAGATGAATCGGGCGGCCATCAACGTGGTCAGCGAGTTGGCGAACACCATCAGCACAGTCAGGGTGGCGTAGATCAGCACACAGCCGAGCAGGATACGGCGTACCCCGAAACGATCCGCCAGCGGGGTGACCAGCAACGAGCCCAAGGTCAGCCCGAGCAGGTTGGCGCTGAACACCGGGCCAAAGGCAGCCTTCTCCAGCCCCCAGTCCTGGGCCAGCGCCGGCACCACATAACCCAGGACCTGGGCGTCGTAGCCATCGGTCACCAGCAGCAGCGCCAGCAACAGGAGAATCAACCACTGGTAGCGCGACACCGGACGGGCGTCGAGTGCCGCGCGAAAGCTGGCAATCTGATTATGCATCGCAAGGTACCTATTATTTTTATAAGGGTGTTGCAGGTCAAAATGTGGAAGGGGCTTGCACCCTTCCACAGTGTGTCCTAAGGCGTGTCAGGTTGATTGGCGGGGTGTGCCTTCACAAACGCCGGATTCTGCGCCGCCAATGCCGCCACCCGCCCGATGCGCGGGTACGCCGCCAATGGCACCTTGAAGCGTTCCGCCGCATACAACTGGGGAATCAGGAACGTATCGGCCAGCCCCGGCTGCTCGCCAAAACAAAACCCGGTGTCGCCGATCAACTGCTCCACCGCACCCAGGCCCTGGCTGATCCAATGGCCGATCCATTCCAGCACTTGCGCCTCGTCATGCCCCCACTGGCGCAGCAGGTTCTGGGTACTGGAATTGTGCAGTGGATGAATATCGCAGCCGATGATCGACGCCACCGCCCGTTCATGGGCGCGGGTCGCCAGGTCGTTGGAGAGCAGCGGTGCCTGTGGATAACGTTCTTCCAGGTATTCGATGATCGCCGGCGACTGAATCAACAGCTCGCCCTCATCGGTGCGCAACGCCGGCACACGGCCCTGCGGGTTGATTGCCAGGTACTCCGGCTGGCGATTGGCACCGCCCGCCGGCACCAGCAGGTTGACCGGTACGGCAGTGAAATCCAGGCCCTTGAGCGCCAGGGCAATGCGCACCCGGTACGACGCAGTGGAACGGTAGTAAGTGTAGAGTTCCATCGCCCGGCCCTCCTAGCGCGCCGCGACCACGGTGCCACGGCATTCGCCGAAGCCGATGGAGGCAAAGCCTTCGCGGCGGCAGCGGGCGCGCAGGATGATTTCGTCGCCATCCTCGAGGAACTTGCGCACCTCGCCGGACGGCAACTCGACCGCCTTTTTGCCACCTTCGGTCATTTCCAACAGGCTGCCGAACTGGCCCGCCTGCGGCCCGGACAAGGTGCCCGAACCAAACAGGTCACCGGCCTGCAACTGGCAGCCATTGACGCTGTGGTGCGCCACCAATTGCGCGACAGTCCAGTACATGTGCAGGCTGTTGCTCAGGGCCAGGCGGAATGCCGGCAGGTTCTGTTCGCGCATCGCGGCGGTGGTCAGCAGCACTTCCAATTCGATATCCAGGGCGCCCGCAGCCTGGTCACGTTTATCCAGCAAGTACGACAGCGGTTGCGGGTCGCCTTCGGGGCGCGCCGGTTGCGCTGTGCGGAACGGCTCAAGTGCCTCGACCGTGACCACCCACGGTGAGATGGTGGTGATGAAGCTTTTCGACAGGAACGGCCCCAATGGCTGGTATTCCCAGGCCTGGATATCCCGCGCCGACCAGTCATTGAGCAGGCAGAAACCGGCGATGTGGTCCGCCGCGTCACCAATGGCAATCGAATCGCCCATCTCGTTGCCCTGGCCGATCCAGATACCCAGTTCCAACTCATAGTCCAGGCGTGCACACGGGCCGAAGGTCGGCTCGGTCTGGCCGGCCGGCAGTGTCTGGCCCTTGGGACGACGCACGTCGGCGCCCGAGGCGCGGATGGTCGAGGCGCGGCCGTGGTAACCAATCGGCACGTACTTGTAGTTGGGCAGCAGCGGGTTATCGGGACGGAACAGTTTGCCGACGTTCTGCGCGTGCTCGATGCCCACATAGAAGTCGGTGTAGTCGTTGATCTGCGCCGGTACGTGCATCCGGCAATCGGCGGCGCGGTGCAGTACCTGTGCCTCGCGGGTTTGCAATGGGCTGCCTTCGGCCAGCAGTTCCAGCAGACGCTCGCGCAGGGCCACGCGGGGGCCTCGGCCCAGTTCAAAAAATGCGTTCAGTTGACCACCGGCGGTAGCCTCGACGGCGCGGCGGGCATCACCACTGAACTCGTCGATGGCGGCATGCAGATCCAGGATCGAGTCACCAATCGCCACGCCACTGCGTGGCGCACCGCCGTTGATGCTGAACACACCCAGTGGCAGGTTCTGCAAGGGGAAATCGGTGTGACCGTTGGCGGAGGCCACCCAGCTGCGGGTGAGTGTGGGCTGCGTCATGGGTTATCTCCGGTTCGGGTTGAAGGTAGCGGGCAGCGAGGCCCAGCACGCGTCATAAGCAGGTTGCAGTTGCGGGCAGTCCAGGGCGAATTGGGTCGGGCGCAGCACCTGGCTGGTCTCGAACATGAACGCCATGGTGTTATCGATCTTGTGGGGCGCCAGCTCCACGTTGATGGCCTTGGTGCAGGTCTCGCCGTCCGGGCCGTGGGCGCTCATGCAGCTGTGCAGGGATGCGCCCCCCGGCAGGAAGCCTTCGGCCTTGGCGTCGTAGGCGCCCTGGATCAGGCCCATGTATTCGTTCATCAGGTTGCGGTGGAACCACGGCGGGCGGAAGGTGTTCTCGGCCACCATCCAGCGCGGCGGGAAGATCACGAAGTCGAGGTTGGCCAGGCCGTGGGTGCTGGTGGGCGAGGTCAATACGGTGAAGATCGACGGGTCCGGGTGATCGAAGCTGACGGTGCCAATCGTGTTGAAACGGCGCAGGTCGTATTTGTACGGCACGTTGTTGCCGTGCCAGGCGACCACGTTGAGTGGGGAATGGTCGAGCTCGCAGGCCCAGAGTTCGCCGAGGAATTTCTGTACCAGCGTCGTCGGTTTCTTCACATCTTCATAGTGCGCAACCGGCGTCAGGAAATCACGCGGATTGGCCAGGCCATTGCTGCCGATAGGGCCCAGGTCCGGCAGGCGCAGGGGTGCGCCATGGTTCTCGGCGACGTAACCGCGCGCTTGCGCGTCCAGCAGCTCGACGCGGAACTTCAGGCCACGAGGCAGCACGACGATTTCCAGTGGCTCCACTTCCAATACGCCAAGCTCGGTGGCGATGCGCAGGCGGCCTTGCTCGGGAACGACCAACAACTCGCCATCGGCGTTGAAGAACACACGCTCCATGGAGCGGTTGGCGCGGTAGTGATGGATGCTGATGCCTGAGGGTTTTTCTGACCCGGAATTAGCCACCATCCCGACCAGCCCGTCGATAAAGTCCGCCGCCTCGCTCGGCATATCCAACGGGTTCCAGCGCAGGCGATTGGGCGTCACCGCGCCCAGCGGACCACCGGCCAACTGTCGTTCAAGCTTGATAAACGCCGGGTGATTGGCCGACGGCTGGATGCGGTACAGCCAGGTACGCCGGGCTTCGCTGCGGGCCATGGTGAACGCGGTGCCGGAGAACAGTTCGGTGTACAAACCGTAGGGCGCTTTTTGCGGGGAGTTCTGGCCGACGGGCAGTGCGCCGGGCAAGGCTTCGCTGGCGAATTCATTGCCGAAGCCCGACAGGTATTCGAGGTTCATGGATCATCCTCTGTACGGAAGTTGTTTTTATCGTAATCCAGTTACGCATAACGTAATTTGATCACTATCGACCGTCAAGCTATAAAGACGCCCATTCATCTCTCGGATTCTCGTCCCTCCATGGAAAAGCCCCGCGACACCGGTAAACAGAAAGTCCGCTCGGCCGAAGTGGGCACCGATATCCTCAGGGCCCTGGCCGAGTTGTCCCCGGCCACGTCGCTGTCACGCCTGGCCGAACACGTACAGATGCCGGCCAGCAAGGTGCACCGCTACCTGCAGGCGCTGATCGCCTCGGGTTTCGCCGAACAGAACACCGCCACCAACCACTATGGCCTGGGCCGCGAAGCGTTGCGTGTGGGCCTGGCGGCGCTGGGCAGCATGGATGTGCTGAAAGTCGGCGCACTGCCCCTGGCGGAGTTGCGCGATGAATTGAATGAAACCTGCTTTTTGGCGGTGTGGGGCAACCAGGGCGCGACCGTGGTGCAGATCGAACCGGCGGTGCGCGCGGTGACGGTGGTGACGCAGCTGGGTTCGGTGCTGCCGTTGCTCAGTTCGTCCACCGGGCTGGTGTTCAGCGCCTTCCTGCCGTCGCGGGAAACCGTGGAGCTGCGCGAGCGTGAGATCCAGGCTGGCATCGCCCATGCGTTGGCGGACGACCAGGCCTACGCCATCACCTGCGAACAGATCCGCAGCCGTGGCCTGCACTTTGTGCATGGTTTGTTGATGCCCGGCGTCGATGCGCTGTCCGCACCGGTGTTCAACGCCATCGGCCAAGTCGCGGCAGTGATGACCGTGGTCGGCCCCACCTCGTTGTTCCATGCCGATGAAGACGGCCCGGCGGCGCAGCGCTTGCTGGCGGCGACTCGGGCCGTGAGTTGGCGCATGGGTTATCAGCCCTGAGCTAATCGTGCCAGTGGGCCAGGGCCAACGCCACGCGGTTCTCCAGGGCGCGGATCGGCGCGGCGCTGCTCAGGTAGTTGTTACTGATCATTGAAAACACCAGGCGCCGGCCCTGGGCGTCGCTGATGTAGCCGCTCAACGACGACACGCCGGCCATGGAGCCGGTCTTGGCGTGCAGGTTGTTTTGCGCAGGCGTGCCACTCAGGCGATAGCGCAGGCTGCCACCGGTCATGCGGTCCGGGTTGCCGGCAATCGGCAAGGCGTTGTACCAGGCGTCGAACCACGGCTGTCTGGCCGTGGCCAGCAGCAGATCGGTGAGGCTTTGGGAAGACACCAGGTTACGCCGCGACAGGCCCGAACCGTCGACCTGGCTGAGAGTCGTCGGGTCCAGGCCCTGGCGCCGCATGAAGTCTGCCACCGCGGCCACCCCCGCCTGCGCCGTGCCCGCATTGGACGTCTTGCGCCCCATGGCCTTGAGCAAGGCTTCGGACATGTTGTTGTTCGAAAGCTTGAGCAGCGGCGTGATCAGTTCCTGCAACGGCGCCGACTGATGTTCCGCCACGACCTTGGCCGCCGCAGGACTGGCACCGCCGATCACACGGCGCCCGAGCACCTGGATGCCCTGCTGCGCCAGTGCTTGCTCAAACAGATTCGCCACCAGTTGCGTCGGCTCCCACACGCTCACCCACTGCCGGCTTTGCTTGCCCGGCGCCAACGCGCCGGTGAGTTGCAGCAGGTTGGTGCCGTGCTGGCGGGTGATGCCGAAATTGTTGCCGGGGCCGCTGACAGCACGGTTGTCCAGTTGCACGTAGTCGGTGGACGGACTCACCAACACGCTGACCGGCTGACCCACCACGGCGGGGGCCTTGGCCGTGACCAGCAACGTGCCCGCATCAAAATCAGAATTGGGTGACACGGTCAGCGCCGAAATTTGCGCGCCGTAGTAGGTGCTTTCGTCGTCCTGGGCCCAATCCACGCCCAGGCGTTCGGCGTCGAAAAAGCTATCGTCGAACACCAGGTCGCCCTGGATCTGACGCACGCCCTGGCCGGCAAGCTGTGCCGCCAATGCCTGGTAGTCGGCGAACTGCGTGGTCGGGTCGCCCAGGCCCTTGAGGTACAGGTTGCCGCTGAGACGCTCGCCTTGCTGCGTGCCGTTGCTCAACAGTTGCGTGGAAAAACGATATTGCGGCCCCAGCACATCCATCGCCGCTGCGGTGGTGAGCAGCTTGAGATTGGATGCGGGAATCAGGCGGGTTCGCGGGTTGTGTTGATAGAGGGTGCTGCCGCTGCGGGCATCACGCACCATCAGGGACACAGTGGCGCCGTTGAGGGCCGGGTCGGCCATCAACTGGTCGATGATGGTTGGGGTGGACGTCTGGGAAACACTCGCGCAGCCACCCAGCAATAAGCTCAAGCCCACCAGCATCCCGCTGGTGGATATCCATTTTCCAAAGTACATCAGTAGCGTTTTCCTAAAGCGGTCAGTGGCAGCAACGCTAACAGCTCCCTCCCCCTGTGGCGAGCAGGCTTGCCCTGCGTTGGGCTGCGCAGCAGCCCCCATCAGAACACCGCGCTATACCAGTTATTTCTCACCGACCAGGTTTGGGGCCGCTGCGCGGCCCAACGCGGGGCAAGCCCGCTCGCCACAGAAGCCTGCTCACCACGGAAGCCAGTTCGCCACACAATAGGCGCATCAGAACTCCAGGGTGCTCGACACCGACACCTGACGCGCATCACCCATGGACACAAACAACCGGCTGGCCGCCGAGGTGTAGTAGACGCGGTCGAACAGGTTCTTCACGTTGAGCTGGAACTTGACCTTCTGCCCGTCAATCCTGGTGTCATACGTGGCAAACGCATCCGCCACGGTGTACCCCGGCAAGGTGAAATCGTTGGCGGCATCGCCTGCACGCTCGCCGACATACCGCGCGCCGGTCCCCACCCGTAACTGATCGCCCCCGAACACGTTGCCGAAGTCATAGGCCACCGACAGCGAGCCGGTGTGCTTGGCCACGTTCTGCAGGCGGTTGCCTTCCAGGGTCGGGTCCTTGTCCTTGATGTCTTCAGCGTCGGTGTAGGCGTAGCTGCCGATCAGGCTCCACTTGTCGGTCAGTTGCCCGGTGGCGTCCAGTTCCAGGCCGCGGGAACGCACCTGGCCGGCAATGCTGTAGATAGTGTTCGCGCCGGAACCGACCGATACCAGCACGTTGCGCTTGTCGATGGTGAACAACGCGGCACTGGCCGTGATGCGCCCAGGGATGTCGAGCTTGGCCCCCAGCTCCCAGGACTTGGATTTCTCGGGCGTCAGGTCGCCAGTCAGCGTGCTGCCGTCGGCCAAGGCAGCAATGGTGGAGTTGGGCTTGAACGATTCGGTGTAGCTGCCATAGAACGACAACTCATCGGTATAGCGGTACACCAGCCCAGCACGCGGCACCCAGGCCTGGCCATTGCCGTTGGTGTTGGCCTTGAACGGTACGCCTTTGCCAGCGTATTGGTCGTACATCTGGTAGCGCGCACCGGCGACAAAAATCCATTGGTCGTTGAGGTGAATCGCATCCTGGAAGAACAGCGAGTCGCTGCGCAACAGGTCGGTCTGGGCGCTGTCGGCGGGGCTGACGGTGGTGCCCGCCACTTCGTTGCCATACACCGGGTTGTTGTAGTTGAAGGTGCCGCGCGAATTCTGGCGGATCAGGTCAGCGCGGTAGATCTTGCGATACTCATCATCCAGGCCGAACACCACATCGTTCTGCAGGCCGAACACATTGACCTTGCCTTCCAGGCTTGCAGTGGCGAAACGGTCGGTGGTGATCGCTCCCTTGGTGCCATCCATCTTGCGGGTCAGGGTGCCGTTGGTGTTTACCGCGCTGACGCGCACCTGGCTGGCGTCATAGGTCTCGCGGTTCCAGCTGTAGCCGAAGTGGGCTTTCCAGTCGTCGTTCAGGTCATGGTCGGCTTCGAAGCGGTACAGGTCGGAACGGCCCTCCATGTTGTTGAAAGGCTCATCCAAACGACGTGTGGCCGGGATGTCCAGCGGGTGGTTGGACTTGTCGATGGCGGTGCCACGGTCAAACGGCGTGAGGAATTCGCGGTGCTCATAGGCGAACAGCAGTTGGGTGCTGTCGCCATACCAGGCCAGCGACGGCGCGATCAGGCTCTCGCGGTGGGTGCCGAAGTTGCGCCAGTAATCTTCATCTTCATGGTCGACGATCAGCCGATAGGCCAGGCCGCTGTCGCCAATCGGGCCGGTGGTGTCGAGGCTGCCGCCGCTGCCGTTCTTGCCGTCACCGAAGGTGGAGCCGCGTACGGTGAGGGCGGTGGACTGGACCAGTTCAGGCTTTTTACTGACGATGTTAACCACGCCGCCCGGGTCCTGGATGCCGTACAGCAACGACGCCGGCCCCTTGAGCACTTCGACCCGCTCCGCCGTGGCGTTCAGCGCACGGCCCTGCACGATGGGCATGCCGTCACGCATGATCGAGCCGTTACGGTTGTCGCCAAAGCCGCGCAGCATCACCGCGTCCTGGGTACTGGCCAGAGTGTTGGCCTGGGTGATGCCGCTGATATTGCCCAGGGCGTCATCCAGGTTGCGCGGGGTCTGGTCGCGCAGCACTTGGGCGGGGACCACGTTGACGGTTTGCGGGGTCTCCAGCAGCAGGCCATGGGAGCGCATTACCGAACTGGTGGGTGGTGGCTGGTAGCTGGTGCTGTCCTGGACCTGGCTGGCACCGCTGATGGTGGTGGCGCCGAGGTTGACCGCGCCTTCGGTGGGCACCGGCTCCAGGGCCAGGGTGCGAGCGTCGATCTGGCGGAAGGTCAGGCCGGAACTGCCCAGCAGGCGCTGCAGGGCCTGGGTCGCGCTCATCTGGCCGCTGACCGCCGGGGCCTTGATGCCGTAGGGCGCTTCGTCGGTGTAGATCACGCTGATCCCGGTGACCCGGCTGAAATCGCTCAGGGCCTGGGGCAGCGGCTTGGCTGCCAGGGCAAAGGTGAACTGGGCGCTTTGCTGCTCTTGTGCCTGCGCCATGCTCAAGGGCAGCACCGCCAGCCCCGATACCGCCAATACCGAGGCTCCCAGCCACTGTTTAACCCAACCGCCCGCCGCTGACTTCATGCTGTGAGAACCCGTGTAGAAAACGCTGTTAATGCGAATAGATCGCAGTTTCAAGCACTACACGGTTGCGCGGTGGTTTTACCTCACTTTTATTTGCAAATATTTTTCCCTACTGCGCCTGGATGCGAAAACCGATGCGCGGGAAATGCACATGCACGGTGCCCGCGCGCTCGTCGGTGCGGCGCAGGATCAGTTCTTCACGCCCGGCAAACAGCAGTTCGCCGGCGACCGGGTCGGTGCCGTAGTCGGTCGCCGAAATGGTCACCTGCTGGCCTGCCTTGAAGCCGTTCAAGTCTTCAAACAGTTCTTCGGGCAGAGCAGCCGGCGTCGCATTGCGCGACACGTCCAGGGCTTGCTCGGCGCTCATCTGAGTGGAGGTACCGTGGCCGAAACCCAGCACACGATCCAACCAGGCGGCAACGGCGGGATAGGCGTCTACCAAAGGCGACGTCACTGAAGAGCCTTTGAGGAACCACAGGGGATGGGCCAGGGCAAAGTCGGCAATCGACGGCTCGCCGAACAGGAAATCCCCGGCCTGGTGCTGCAGTTGCTGATCGATGCGGCCAACAATCGCCGGCCATTGATGCTTGGCTACATCCAATTGCACCCGAGTCGCCGTGCCGCCGCTGAACAGTTTGCTGCGATCCGCCACCAGCACCTGGAGCATTTCCGGCGGCACCTTGGCGAACTTGACCGCCAGTGATTCCGGCTGGAACACCAGCGCCACCGCATGGGAGAACACCACCGAATCGGCCCAGGCGGCGAAGCCTTGGGTGACCAGTTCCAGGCCTTGGGGAAACAGGGCCGGAGCGGCTTTTTCCTGTTCCAGGCGCCGGGCGATCAGCGCGGTGTCGCAGTAGATATCGGCACCGATTTGCAGCACGGGGGTCTTGCGATAACCGCCCGTGAGAGCGGTGAGGTCTGGCTTGGGCATCACCGGCGAAATATGTACAGAACGCCAGGACAACCCCTTGAAGCCCAGCAACAGCCGGGCTTTTTCAGCGAAGGGGGACTGCGGGTAGTGGTGGAGGATCAACTCAGACATGCCAGGCTCCGCGAGAGAAGTGAATCGCTAGCTTAGCCTGCAAACCCTGGCGCGGGCATGATGGGAACTCATCAGTCAAATCAATGAGCCACTTGCCGCCAGGCACTCCTTGGCGCTCTTCTTCAACTTCTTGATCAGCCGTTCCTGACGCAGGGCCTCGCCCTTGCTCGCGCATTGCTCGGTGTACACCAGCGCCACCGCCGGGCTGGACAGGAAAAACCGCGCACCCTTGCCGCTCTGGTGCGAGGCGAACCGGCGCACCGGGTCATTGCTGATGCCGCAGTACAGCGAGCCATTGGCGGCGCGCACCAGGTAGACGAACCAGGGTTTGGGGTCAGGCGTATTCACGGATCGATTCGGCAAGGCATAGGAGTTGCCAAGCTTATCAACGACTGGCCTGGAATGCCTTCAAGCCTTTGCGCGCCTGGGCACGCACGGCGTTTTTCACCAGCGGCGTCCACCCCAGCAACAACCCCTTGGTGCCCAAGGCCTGGCGCGACCAGCGCCACAGGTCGAAGTGATCGTGGTGTTCGCAGATTTTGCCGTCGCGAAACACAAAGCGCGCCTGGATATCGTTGACCACTGTGTTGCCAGTGGCGCTGAACAGGTAAGTCGCCACCCAGTGAGCGCCACCGCTACGGTCGTCGCTGCGCACATTGTCGAAGGTCAGGGAGAAATCCTTGGCGCGGGTGGTGAGCATGCGCCACATGTCACCGGCATCGCGGCCGCGCAGTTCGCCGAAGGCCGGGTCGCTGAAGACCACATCGTCGGTGTAGCAGGCCGACATGGCCTCGGCGTCCAGGCGCTGGAAGGCGCTGTAGAACTCGGTGATCAGGGCATTGTGGGCTTCACTCATGGACAGGCTCCGCGGTTATCGGCATAAGGCCAGCACGATAATCCGCGGCGCCTGGAAACACCATGTTCTTTCACTCGGTGGATAAGCGAGGGTGCGTCAGAGGTAAACGATATCCAGGGTGGCGCTGCCGTCCAAAGGGACTTCCTCGGTAGCGCCCGTAGGCTTCCTGACACGGGTCTGGATCAATACTTCCATCGCCAGGCTCTGGACAGGTACCGGCAGCGCGTCAGCTTCGCCGACCGCCCCCACCGAACGCATCCAGCCCACCTGCCAGGTTTGGTCTTCGGGCGCGGGAAACCAGGTTTTTCCATCCACGGATTCAATCGCCGGTGCCGCTGCACCGTCCGCCTGGACGTTTTTCACAAGGAACTGATACCCACCCAACCGTCGGCTATTGTAGAGCCCCAGGCCAAATGCCCCATCAGTGTCGTGGCCGTACCACGCAGTGCCCGGGCGATTGTCAATGGCCATGACCGCCATCAACGTTGATGCTTCGCAATTGACACTCAACGCCAACGTGACCTCAGGCAGGTAGGCGTCACCGGGAAAATCGCTCATGGAAATCTTGCCGTGGTCCACCATACCGCCGCCGGACAAAGCAGGCGTGCAGGCGGAAGGCGTCAAGGCACCCACGACCCTCAGGTCTATGCTGGAGGCCGCAAACAAGTTCGACGCGCCCATCAATAAAAACGCGCTGGTAACAAGGGAAAGTGATTGTTTCATCAATTCGAGTGCTCGCATTCAAGGCAAAACAGAAACGCTTGTCCTGTCGCATAACAAGACACCCGCCCCTGCCTGACTCAGTGTTGGACATAAGTAGTTATGCCGCCGACTTATCGCTGCCGGGTACATAAGCACACACTAACCCGCCCCACACTAATGCCCCATACAAGTAATACGAATCGCCCTCTTGAACCGCGCAATAAAACTGAAACTTTCTCGCAATGCATTACAACTAAGGCACCATGCCGCTTTGCCGCGCATAGGTGAATAGATCCACATCGGTGGAAATGCATAACCGCTGCATGGCTGTACTCTTTTGCTTGCTGATGGTCGAGATGCTGCGGTTGACCCGCGCGGCGATCTGGCTGACGGTCATGCCGCTGGCAAGCATTCTCACCACCTCTCTCTCCTTGCCCGACAGCTGTGGCTGGGACGGATGCGCCAGTTCGGTCTGCTCCATCTGCAGGCGCAGGCACTCACTGACGAAGGTACGCCCCTCGACCACAGCCCGCAGCGCCAAGGGCAACTCCCTGGCAGACGCGCTCTTGGCCACGATCGCCCGTGCACCATGGGCGAACGCCTCCCTCAAAGTGACCACATTGGCGAACATGGTCACCAGGATCACCGGCAACCTGGGGTATTGCCGGTGCAACAAACCCAGCAGTCCGTAACCATCCGCCTGTTGATCGCCCGGCATGGCAAAGTCGGTCACGATGGCGTCGCAAGCGGTACTGTTCACCAGCGCCAGCAATTCATCCGGACCATTGGCCTCCCCTACGACTTTGCACTTACCACTGGCTTCGATTACCACTTTCTGCCCGATACGCACGATGGGGTGATCGTCAGCAATAATTATGCGAATCATCGTCGCTACCCATGATGGCAATTTGAATATATGCAAAATAGCGCGCCCAGTCCTATGTAACAACCTGAAATAACTGGACGGGTTTACCCACTCCCCATGGTTACTGGAGAGCGACACTTAGCCCACATGATAAAAGGAAATTACATACAGACAACTCCTACGATTCAAACATGAAAAATCCTACAACTACCTGAACTCATAGTTTATGTAAGCGCAACAGATAACGTTCGACTTCGCGATGAAACAGCTCCAGTGCCTGCCGATTCACCTCCACTCCGCTGGCCTGCACGCGGTCAATCAACACAGCGGCGTGTTGTTCCAGTCGCGTTGCCCCCAGAAACGCCACGCTGCCCGCCAGGCGATGCAAGCGTTGCGAGGTCAGCACGGCGTCCCCGCTGATACGCGCCTGCACCAGCATAGCCAGATCTTCCCGGGCCTCTCGCGCCAGGCTTGCGAGCATCGTCTCTACCACCGCCCATGAACCAAAGGTGGCAGTGAGGCTGGCCCGGGAAGGCAACTGTTCGCGCCGGCGCCTCGCCGGCTGCACGCGCACTTGCGCAGCGTGCATCGGCGCCGGCGCCAGCCACTCGGTGAGTAGCTCGCGCAACTGCCACAGGCCGATGGGTTTGACCAGCCACCCATCCATGCCACATCCCAGGCAACGCTGAACCTCTTTGAGCCCCAGGCGCCCGGTCATGGCGATGATGGGAATCCCCGGCTTTCCCGTGATGCGCTCGCGTCGGCGCCATTCACGCGTCATGGCATAGCCATCCATGACCGGCATGCGGCAGTCGCTGATGACCAAGTCAAAGTGACGCGAAGCCAGGGCCTGCAAGGCCATGCGCCCGTCGCCACAGGTTTCGTGGCTGACGCCAAGCACTTGGAGCAGCGAGCCCACCAGCAGCCGATAGGTGGCATGGTCATCGACCACCAGCACCCTGGCTTGTTGCCAATAGGCCGGTGAGTCAACCGAATGCACAACCTTGGGTGGATGACGACGTGGCTCGTTGCCCGGCATAACAACCTCATGCAGAGCGATCAGCTCACCAGGCTGGCACCCGGCGCAGGGAGACGTTCGAAAGGTCAATGACCTGTCGGACGATTTCACTCGAACTTTTCGCGCAAATACATTCAGACCTGTACAAAAAGCAGGCTGTGCGGATTCAAAGAGCGCGAAAAATATCCGAATGAATGGGTTTGATCGATACAACAACTACGACTAAGCAATTTTTCTTACAAGCACATCAGTTGTTTCCAGCATCAAGGCAGGTTTGTCAGGCAGACCCATTATCGTAATTGTTGCATTCCTCCCCCCTGGGCCACGGGCGTTAAATGTGTCCCGGCTCAAGGCAATAGAAGGCGCGGCGTCGCTTGTGAAAAACATCCTGACCCTGCGACGCCAGCGCCCCGCCCGTGCCACTTGTCTGCCCTCCGTGCCAACACTTTGCCAGGAATACGTTGTTCAAATGAAAGCCCCACATTCCCTGCTTCTCACCACTTTACTGATGGCAGCCGCTACACCTGCGCTGGCTGCCAGCAGTATCGACTTGAACGTCACAGGTGTGATCACCCCAAACGCCTGCACACCAACCCTCAGCGCAGGCGGGGTTGTCGACTACGGCAAGATAGCGTTTGCCGACCTCTACGTGGAAAGCGCCACGCTCTTGCCGACCGCCAACCTGCAACTGAGCGTGGAGTGCGACGCCGCGACGTTGTATGTATTCCATGCCGTCGAGAATAGTGTAGGCGGCGGCGATACCTCCTTCGGCCTGGGGGTGATCAACCAGAACCGCTCCATCGGTGCTTACCACCTGGGGCTGAACAGCTCCACCGCCGAAGGTCTGCCGATCTCCACCCTGTCCTCACGAGACAACGGTGTCACCTGGATCCAGAGCTCGCCGAACGCGTTGTGGATCCGTGGTCGACTCGCCGGTTTCGGCGATGACTCAGGCGGGGCCTGGGCACCGGTTCCGATCCGCAACTTGACCAGCAACCTGCTCATCTACGGATACATTGCCGCCACCCGCGGCCTGACTTTGACCGAGGAGCAGCCTCTCACCGGCTCCGCCACCTTGGAAATGCGTTACCTGTAATCCCCTCTTTTCTCTTCACAAGGACCCGTGCCGATGGACAGAAGAACCTGCGCCACACTTGCCCTATTGCTGAGTGTCTGCGCCCCCGCAGCTTTCGCAGCCAGCACTACCGACCTGAGTGTCTCGGGCACCATTACGCCTAGCTCATGCACCCCCAGCCTGTCCAATGAGGGCGTCGTCGATCATGGCAAGTTGACCGGTCGGGATCTGGACATCGATCTGCCGACCCGTTTGCTCCCCGGTGAAATGCAACTGGATGTGCATTGCGAGGGCGCCACGCATTTCACCCTGACCACCGTCGATAACCGTGGCGGAACGTCAGCCATCAACCCGGTGTTCCACGGGCTGGGAGTGGTCAACGATGACCAGATGCTGGGCAGCGTCGCGCTCGGGCTGTTCGAGCCCGTGGCGGACGCGACGCCGGTACAGGCCATCATGTCGCGGGACGGCGGTGCCAGCTGGGGGCCGTCGTCCTACCTGGGGCACGCCGCACTCACCGCCTTCGCCGCCGCGGGCGCCCCCTATACCCCGATTGCCATCACCGACCTCAGCGCTCGCCTGCGGGCCTTCACCATCATCGCCCCGGCCCGCGACCTGACCCTGCTGGACGAGCTGCCGATCGATGGCAGTGCCACGTTGCAACTCAAGTACTGGTAACCCTTTTTTCCCTTGTCCTTTATATGGAGCCTGACCATGAAACTTTCCTTGAATACCCTGTTCGCCACCGTACTGCTGGCCGGTGGCACCAGCGCCTTCGCGGCCTCCAGCGTCGATCTCACCGTCAAGGGCCTGATCACCCCCAGTGCCTGCACTCCAGCCCTGTCCAATAGCGGGTCTGTGGACTACGGCAAGATTTCCGCCAAGGATTTGAATGTCGACCAGGTAACGCCCCTCACCGAGCAAACCGTACAACTGACCGTCACCTGTGACGCGGCTACCCTCATGGCCCTGGACGCCGATGACAACCGTGCCGGCTCGAACTATGGCGGCGACATCAGCGAATTCGGCCTGGGCCTGGTCAACGGTACACAGAAGCTCGGGGCCATGGGCCTGAGCCTGAACACGCCGATTGCCGATGGCGTGGAGGGGCGGACGATCGCCTCCGTCGACGGCGGCGTGACCTGGGTCAATGAGCGCAGCTTGACGCCCGACAACCTGATCTCGGTAGCCGACACCGCCGTCGCCACGCCCATCCCTGTTCAAGTGTTGACCTCGGACCTGATTGTCAGCCCCAAGATCGCCCCTTCCAGCCAATTGACGCTGACCAACGAGGTGGCCATCGACGGTTCGGTGACCGTGACGGTGCGCTACCTCTAAGCCCACTCGAAACGCACACAGGCAGGTCATGAGACCTGCCTGTGTCCTGCACTGAAACGAAGAACCAGGCAACCGGTGAACCTCCCCATGAAGCACACCTCTTCACGCCTTCTTGCCATGCTTTGCCTGCTGTGTAGCGGGCCCGCAGCGTTGGCGGCCTCCAGTACCGAATTGAATGTGACCGGGATAATCACCCCCAGCGCGTGTACACCGACACTGTCGGCCAATGGCATCGTCGACCACGGATTAGTGCCGGCACGCAGTCTCAACCAATACGAGTTCAGTGTCTTGCCCACCCAGGCCCTGGACTTGAATGTGAGCTGCAACGAGTCGGTGCTGTTTGTGTTGGTGGGCTTGGACAACCGCGCCGATTCATCCCTGGGCCCGGGTTTTTACTATGGCCTGGGCCATAACGTCCACGCCCCCACTGAACGACTCGGCACCGTGTCCATTGCCTTTCGCGACGTGATGGGCGACGGCGAGCGCGTATTGGTGCTGGCGTCCAGCAATCAGGGACTGACCTGGTTCCCGGAAAGCAATGCCTACCCGAACAATTACATGGGGTTCGCTCACCCCGGTACGTTGGTGCCGGAACCCCACCGCCAGATCGCGGCCACCTTGCAAGTCAATACGTCGATCAACGCGGCCGCCTATTTGACCCTCAAGCAGGAAGTCCCCCTGGACGGTTCCATCGTGCTTGACCTGAGGTATCTGTAGCCATGTCCCCCCTTCCCTTTTCAACCCGCGCCTTCACCGCCATTCGCTACGCCGGCCTCTACCTCGGCGCACTGGCCCTGACGTTCGGCGGTCCCTCGTGGGTGCTGGCCGACGGCATGGTGCCCGACACCTCGGTGGTCATCGTCAACGAGGCGGACGGCGAAGCCTCGGTGTCCGTGACCAATACCGACGACAAGTTGGCGCTGCTGCACGTGACCCTTGAAGACATCCCCGAGGACAAAGCCTCACTGTTGTTCGTGACCCCGCCCCTGGCCCGAGTGGAACCGAACAAGAGCCAACTGATCCGCTTCATTCTGCAATCGCCGGAACCGCTGAAAACCCAGCGCCTGAAACGGGTGATATTCGAAGGCATGCCCCAAGGCCGTTCGGCGGCCCAGGCCGGGCACGCACGGGTGGGCGTGACGGTGCGCCAGAACCTGCCGGTGATTCTGCACCCCAAGGGCCTGCCCCCCAACCGCACACCCTGGACCGGACTGGAGTGGCGCCTGCAGAACAACCAATTGAGCGTCAGCAACCCCACGGCCTATGTGGTACGCCTGGCTCAGGAGCTGCGTTTGTTGCCCGGCGACGGTTCGGCCTTGCTGCCGCGCACCTACGTGCTGCCCGGTGAGACCCTGCGCGTGACGGTCACCGGCGGCGGCGCGAGTCGCGTGCAACTGCAACCGGCCACGGTGTATGGCTTTGCCGTGGCGCCTTATGAAGCACCGATCACCCTATAAAAAAGAGTGGCCTGCCAACGCCACCGAAGGGCCTGACTGAACCGCAGAGTCAGCAGGCCACCCACAGCTGAGAGTGACCTTGTGAGCACAGTAATGACTGACCGTCGCGGCCAAGCCGTGCCCGCCGTTTCACCACGCCGCGCGCACACCTTATTGGCAGGGCTGGCGCTGACCCTGGGTGGTTCACTGCCATACGAGGCAGCTTGGGCGAGCGACAACCTGATTGCCGGCGCCTTCGACCCCCAAACTTTGTCCCATCGCGGCATCGATCCGGAGTTGGCCAACCTGCTCCTGCAAACGCCCCGTTTTACCGCGGGCCGGCATGCCGTCAACCTGAGCGTCAACGGCCAACGCCGTGGTCGGGTGGATGTGGAATTCGACCACCAGGGCAGTCTCTGCTTCAGCCGGGCCCTGCTGGATGCGGCCAACCTGATAGTGCCCGATGAAGTCGAGACCCCAGGCTGCCATCGTTTCCTCGAGCGCTACCGACAAACTGTCATCGAGCAAGACCCGGCCAGCCTGAGCCTGGCCCTGGTGGTACCGACCGACGCACTGCGCCCCGCCCGGCAGGATATCTCCGGCTATCAGACCGGTGGTTTTGCCGGCCTGCTCAACTATGACCTCACGGGCCTGCACAACGAGTTCGGCGACAACACCAGCCGCTTCGGCTCAGCCAACACCGAAGTCGGCTTTAACGCCGGCGACTGGATCGTACGCAGCCGCCAGGTCAAGACCTGGCAAGACAGCCGTTCACGCACCGCTCATCTGGATGCCTATGCCCAGCGCACCTTTGCCGAGCAACAGGCGGTGTTCCAGGCCGGCCAGATCAGCCTCTACAACCCGGTGCTGGCGGGCACGCAGATCACCGGCGCCCAAGTGCTGACCGAAACAGCACTGCAAGACCAGAATCAGGGCGCGACGATCAACGGCATCGCCAACAGCCCGGCCCAGGTGGAAGTCCGCCAGAACGGTGCACTGATTCACTCCACCGTGGTGCCGGCCGGGCCGTTCGCGCTGACGGATGTACGCCGTTTGAACAGCCGCTCAGACGTGGAGGTTACGGTCAAGGAAACCACTGGCGAAGAACGCCGCTTTACGGTGCCCGCAGCCATGCTCGGCCTGGGCCTGCCGGCGCCGGGTTATTCCGTGGCGGCGGGACGCGTGAGAAAAATTGGCGACAGTGACGGCACTGAGCCCTGGGTGGTCAGCGCGGGCTGGAGCGGTGCGGTACACCCGCAAGTCAGCCTGGGTGGCGGCGCATTGGTCGCCGATGACTACCATTCGGCGGGCGTCAGCCTGGGGTGGCTGCCCTGGCAGGACAGTCAATTGCAGGTCTCGGCGCAAGCGGCCCAGGCCAGCCACGATGGGCGTGAGCGTGGCGTCCAGACGGACGTGTCCTGGTCCCAGCGTTTCAGTGAAAACTGGTCGGTGACCACCGCCGGCTCATGGCGCTCCCAGGGCTATCGCGACCTCGAGGACTCGACCTTCGTCGGCAACAGTCGCGACCAACAGCGCTCGCGCTATCGCGACCAGCAAAGCCTCACCGCGTCCTGGGCGCATCCCGCACTGGGAGCGTTCAGTGCCGGGGTGTCACGCACTGCGGCTTACAACGGTGAAAGCAGCAGCCGCGCGTTGGCGTCCTGGGGCACCAGTTTTGGCCGGGTGTCGGTGTCCGCCAGTGCCGAATGGCAGGTGGGCGGCCGCCAGCAAAACGATGACAGCGTTTACCTGAACATCAGCCTGCCGCTGGGTGAAAACCGCCGCGCCCGCACTTGGGCGCGCAGGGCCGGCGGTGAGCATCGCCTGGGCGTGGGGTTGAACGAGCAACTCAACGACCAGTTGAGTTACCGCGTGGGCGTGGAGCATGACAGCCGCGACCGCGAGGTGGAGTCTTCGATCGGTGTCTCGGCCCTGCCGTGGTACAGCCAACTGGACTTCAACTACACCCGCAGCAATGACGAGCACTCCAGTTACCAGGGCGGCGCCCGTGGCGGCGTGGTGGTGCATGGCGACGGCGTGACCTTCTCGCCCTATCCGGTGCGCGACACCTTTGCCGTGATGTCGGTGGGCGAGATGGCGGGGATCAAGGTGACGACGCCCAGCGGCCCGGTGTGGACCGACTGGCAAGGCCAGGCCGTGGTGTCGCAACTCAACGCCTACGGCCGCAGCCCGGTGGAAGTGCAGACGCGCTCACTGCCGCGCAACGCCGATATCCACAATGGCCTGGCGGTGATTTCCGCCGGGCGCGGCGCGGTGGACAAGGTTGAATTCGGCGTCGCCCTCACCCGGCGCGCGCTATTGAACGTGACCACCGACAACGGTCAGCCGTTGCCGCGCGGCGCGACCGTGAGCACCGCCGACGGTGAATTCATCACTCTGGTGCAGGAAGACAGCAAAGTGTTCCTGCCCGACGTGCTCAACCCGCGTCCGCTGTGGATCAAGGCCCCCGGCCAGGCGCGTTGCCGCCTGAGCTACGAATTGGCGGACGACGTCGACCCCGAGGTGTATTACGAAACCGCACCCGCCCGGTGCCACCAGCCATGAGGACTGTGACCATGGGCCTGAAACCTGTCTTGTACGTCATGGGCGCCCTGTTCGGCGCCCATGCCCTGGCCGCCGACGAATGCCAACTCAACCTCAGCCAGACGCACGTGGACTTTGGTTTGATGAACCGCGCCGTGGCATTGGTGCCCGCCCCCGAGCGCCTGCTGGGAGAGCGACAACTGAGCCTGACGTTGAACTGCCCGCGGCCCACCGACATGAGTGTGTTTTATCGTGGGCTGGCGGCGGGGCCGGGGCGGTTCCGCTTTACCGAACTCGGCAGTTACGGCTTGCAAGTGCGTGACGCAGTGCTGGACGGCCAGGCGGTCGAACTCGGTTTGATCGCGGGTCCGGGGCAAGCGCCGTCCGCAGTCAGCGCTCGGCTGAGCTGGCAGCCCGACCACGGCGTGGTGCCGATGCGCGGTGGCGTGGCGGTGACCGGGCGTAACCTGTCGCTGCAACTGGACGCCAGTGCCTGGGCCAGCGAGGACGCCGTCCGGGTACGCGACGCGGTCAGCTGGGACACTGCGGGGTTGTTCGACGCCCTCGCCGCCGACCATTCGCGGGAATTGCGTTGGCAGGCACGTTTTGCACCGGCGGCGTGCACCCCCACCCTGTCCAACGGCGGCCATGTGGAGCTGGGCAAGTTGTCGGTCAGCGACCTGTCCAACGACAAGGACACGCCCCTGGCGCCACGCGCGTTGTCCCTCAGCGTAACGTGCGATGCGCCGACAGCCTTCGCCGTGCGCATGCAGGACAACCGCCAGGGTTCGGCAACCGGTGCCGGTGATGAAACCACTTACGGACTGGGCCTGGACGCCAGCCGTCAGAAAATCGGGCGCTACCGCCTGCTGTTCGACCCGGCCCTCATCAGCGCCGACAACTTCGCCCAAGTCTTCAGCACCGATTCCAGCACCGGCGGCCTGCCCTGGAGCAGCGCCAGTGCACGTATCACGGCGGTGGGGGCCATTCGTTACCTGGGTTTCAGCAGCACATCGGGCAGTACCGGCGGGCCCAGCGCCATTCAACACCTCAACGCCACGCTGAGCCTGGAGGCGACGGTCGCCCCACTGGAATCGCTGGATCTGGGCAATGAGGTTCGCCTCGACGGCTCGGCCACGCTCGAAATTCATTACTTATAGGAACTCAACCATGAAAACGATACTGATCCGACTGGTCGCCTGCGTGTGCCTGAGCCACGTGCTGCAGGCCCAGGCCGCTTCAACCGTCGAGCTGAACGTCAGCGGCCGGATCACGCCCAGCGCCTGCGCGCCCAGCCTGTCCGATGGCGGCGTGTATGACTTGGGCAAGATAGCCGCCAAAGACTTGAACAGCGATCGGCCCACCCTATTGCCCGCCACCAGCCTGCAACTGGCAATCACCTGTGAAGCCATGACGCTGCTGGCCCTTGAGCCCCGGGACAATCGCCTCGGCTCGAGTTACAACGATTCACCCAACTCATTCGGCCTGGGGCTGACCGGCAATAACGCCAAGCTCGGCTTCCTGCTGCTGACCCTCGATACCGTGTTGGCCGACGGCGTTGAGATGATACCGATTGGCTCGACGGCGTCCTCGTCCTGGTCACCCACGAGCATTCTATCGCACCACTTCCTCACCGCATTTGCCCCAAAAGACGTATTCGCTCCAGCACCTGTGCAGCAACTGACCGCCCAACTGCACGTCGCACCAGCCCTCGCCCCCGCCAACACCCTGCCACTGAGCGAAGAAGTGCCCTTCGAAGGCTCGGTGACCCTGACCATCAAGTACTTATAGGAGCTGAACCATGAAAACCTCACTGATTCGCGTGGCCGCCCTTGCCTGGCTGGCCAGTATTTCAACCGCCCAGGCCGCGTCCACGGTGGAACTGACCGTGGGTGGCCTGATCACCCCCATGGCCTGCACCCCGGTGTTTTCCGGCGGCGGGTTGATCGACTTCGGCAAGATCTCCCAACAGGACCTCAACCAGGCCACGGGCACCCGGCTGCCGCTCAAGTCACTGACCCTGACCGTCAGTTGCAACGCCCCCGGTCGCTATGCCCTGCGCATGCACGACAACCGCGACGGCTCGGCTCACGTCAACAGCGAGATTTACTACGGCCTGGGCCTGGACAGCGCGGGTAACAAGATTGGCGTGTACTCGGTGAAATTCGATCCCAAGCAAACGGTGGCCGATGCTTTGCCGGTGACTTATGGCACCGAGTCGACCACAGGTGGGGTGGCGTGGCGTACATCCAACAGCAACCCCATCGATATCGGCTCCAGGAGCCTGCTGGGCTTTACCGATGTGGCTGGCAGCACCGCCGGCCCATCAGCGATCCAGAACCTGACCAGCACCCTGACCCTGGAAGCCGTGATCAACGCCAAGCAGAACCTCGACCTGAGTGTGGAAACGCCGATGGATGGCTCCGCGACGCTGGAAGTGGTGTACCTGTAGGCCGTGCCTGAGTGACTGTGCGACGTAGCCCCTGCGCTACGTCGAGGCCGCAGATCAAACCCGCTCGCTGAGCACGCCAACATAGCGTGCTCGGCCGGCGCCGAGCCCTGTGATGATTGCCCCCAGGCCGATCACAGCGAACACCCAGCCGGTGGCGCCCCAGCCGCCGGTCCAGTCATGCAGCACACCCACCGCCAATGGCCCCATGGACGCCAGTGTGTAGCCAAAGCCTTGCGCCATGCTCGACAGGTTGGCGGCCACGTGGGAATCCCGCGAGCGCAACACGATCAAGGTCAGCGCCAGGCTGAAGGTGCCGCCCTGGCCCAGGCCCAGCAGGATCGCCCAGCCCCACAAGCCGTCGAGCGGCGCGTACAGGCAACCGAACAGGCCGCCGAGGGTGAGCAGCATCACCACCACAATCGCCAGCCGTTGATCCTTGCCCCGCGTCGCCAACCACGGTGCCGCCAGCGAGCTGAACAGCTGCACGATGATCGAACCCGAGAGCGCCAACCCGGCCTCAGTGGCGCTCAGGCCACGACCGATCAGAATCGACGGCAACCAGCCGAACACGATATAGGCCAAGGACGATTGCAGGCCCATGTACAACGTCACCTGCCAGGCCAGCCGGTCGCGCAACAAGCCCTTCACGCGATAGGCCACGTGGTGCGCGCCGTGCTTGTGCCCGACCTGCGGCAACCAGGCCAGTGCCGCTACCAATGCCGGCAAGACCCAGAACCCCAGGCCGATGCTCCAGCTGTCGCCGAAGTAATGGCTCAGGGGCACCGAAGCGCCAGCTGCCAATGCCGCCCCCAGGCACAGGGCCATGGTGTAGACGCCGGTCATGGTGCCCGCCTGCCGGGGGAAATCACGCTTGACGATCCCCGGCAACAGTACGCCGATGATGCCGATACTCGCTCCGGCGATCAGGCTGCCGACGAACAGCCCGGCTTCGCCAAATGAACTGCGCAGGATGATGCCGGCGGCCAGCGCCAGGAGGATGCCCAGCACCACCCGTTCGGCGCCGAAGCGGCGCGCCAGCAGCGGAGCGGTCGGCGCGAACAGGCCCAGGCACAACACCGGCAACGTGGTCAGCAAACCCGCCCTCGCCGCCGACAGCCCCAGGCTGGCGGAGACGTCGGCCAGCAGAGGCGCCATGCTTGAGAGTGCCGGGCGCAGGTTCAGTGCCACCAGGACCAGGCCCAGCAGCAACAGCCATGGGCGGCTCACCAGCGGTGGCGTGTGCTGCACCACCTCGTCGTCGGCCTCGGCGTCGATCAGCAGTTCTTCGAATTCGGTTTTACGTTGGGCTTCAAGGCTCATTGATCAACTGCCGGCAGAGGGATTTGGCGAGTTCCGGGTTTTGTTGTTCCACGGCGTCGAGCAAGGCGGTGTGCAGGTCGAACACCGCTTGGCGACGCGGTGAAATGTTCAGGGTCTGGCGCAACTGGGCGGCAACGATGCGCGAGAAATACTGGTACAGCTCGCTGAGTGCCGGATTGTGCGCGGCGTCCACCAGGTGCTTGTGGAACACCAGGTCAGCGCTGATATAGGCCTCAAGGTCGCCGTGATACAGCTTGCCACTGGTGTCAAGGGCTTCGCGCAAGGCGATGAGGTCTTGTTCGGTACGACGCATGGCGGCCAACCCGATGGCTTCCACTTCAAGAATCTGCCGCGTCTCCTGCGCCTGCTCCAGGGTGCAGTGGGATAGCGCCCGCATCGTGCCCAGCGGATCGGTCATCGAGCGCAGGTAACTGCCATCGCCCTGGCGGATTTCAATCAAGCCGGAGAACGCCAATACGCGCATGGCCTCGCGCACGGTATTGCGGCTGATGCCCAATTCGGCGGACAGCTCGGGCTCGGTGGGCAGGCGCTCACCGATGGCCCACCGGCCTTCAGTGATGCGCAGGCGCAACTGCTCCAGGGCCTGGTCGACCAGGGAGCGTTTGATCAAAGGGGCGATGTCTGTCATGGGCTCCGCGCTTTCGTCCAATCATAGGATGAATTTTCCTACAGCCTATTCGGACTTACCTACAAAGGCAACGCACTACGGTTCTTAGGCAGGTAAAGGAGCAGTATTTTCGATTGGTAAAATTACCCTTTGAGGGTAATTATGGACTTAGGTGTCTTATGGAAAAGTACACACCTCATTACGATTTGGCGGTGATAAAGGCGGATGTGAGACGGCTGGGAGACCAGGCATTTACCTCAACGGCCAAGGCCACAGGAAGGAAACTCGGCTTCGCAATCCATGAGATGAAGGAGGTCGTTTATCAATTGCAAACCAGGATGTTGTACAAATCAATGACTACCTATGCAGACCATCGGGTATGGCAGGACGTGTACCACATCAGTTCACACGGCATGGAGATCTACATAAAGGTGACTTACTGCCCAGGCGGTAACCCCCCGGTCATCTCCTTCAAGGAGTGCAACTCATGAAAACCCGACAATGCTATATATGCGGTACACCCGGCGGAATGACCCGGTTCGAGGGCCGAAGCGAAACCCTTAGTGTCAAAGGCATGGAAAGTCGTGTCGATGACCTTTCTGGCTGGGAATGCCATGCATGCAGCGACAGCGTGTATGACCCTGATAGTTCAGAGCGCCATGCGAAAGCCGGTGATGAACTCATCCACGCCGCGCGAAAAATGATCGGCACCGAGATGAAACGCATCCGACGCAAACTGCACATTACACAGAAGGAAGCGGTGGAACTGCTATCGGGAGGCGGTCACAACGCTTTTTCACGCTACGAGCGCGGCGAGCTTCTGCCCCCCAAACCCCTGGTGCTGCTGATGCGACTATTGGATCGCTACCCACACCTGCTGGCCGATGCGAGGGCGTTGGCCGAGGGTACTGATATGCGCGGATTCAACCACACCATCAATACCGATCAGGAAGCGCTCAAGGCCTCCTAGACAGGCAAAAACAAACCCGGCACCAGGCCGGGTTTGTCGTTTCAAGCATCGATCAATGCAAGATCTGGCTCAGGAACAACTTGGTCCGATCATTCTGCGGGTTATCGAAGAAGTCATTCGGCGCCGCCTGTTCCACGATCTCCCCCTTGTCCATGAAGATCACGCGGTTGGCCACGGTGCGCGCAAAGCCCATTTCGTGGGTCACGCACAGCATGGTCATGCCGTCTTCGGCCAGGCCGATCATGGTGTCGAGTACTTCCTTGACCATTTCCGGGTCGAGTGCCGAAGTCGGCTCGTCGAACAGCATGATCTTCGGCTTCATGCACAACGCACGGGCGATGGCCACGCGCTGCTGCTGGCCGCCGGACAGTTGCCCCGGAAACTTGTGCGCCTGCTCCGGGATGCGCACGCGCTCCAGGTAGTGCATGGCGATTTCCTCGGCCTTGCGCTTGGGCATCTTGCGCACCCACATTGGCGCCAGCGTGCAGTTTTGCAGGATGGTCAGGTGCGGGAACAGGTTGAAATGCTGGAACACCATGCCGACTTCGCGGCGGATCGCTTCGATCTGCTTGAGGTCGTTGGTCAACTCCACGCCATCGACCACGATGCGACCCTGCTGGTGCTCTTCCAGGCGGTTGAGGCAGCGGATGGTGGTGGACTTGCCCGAACCCGACGGGCCGCACAGTACGATACGTTCGCCCTGCTTGACGTTGAGGTTGATGTCTTTCAACACGTGGAACTGGCCGTACCACTTGTTGACGCCCTGCATCTGGATAATGCCTTCAGGGCTCACAGGCTGTTTGATCGCTTCGCTCATAACAACAACTCCTAACGCTTGTGGCCTGTGTCGAGCTTGTGTTCCAAATGAATGGAATAGCGCGACATACCAAAACAGAAAATCCAGAACACCAGGGCTGCGAACACGTAGCCTTCGGTGGCCATGCCCAGCCATTTAGGATCGGCGGCGGCTTGCTTGACGCTGTTGAGCAGGTCGAACAGGCCGATGATGATCACAAGGCTGGTGTCCTTGAACAGCGCGATGAACGTGTTGACGATGCCGGGAATCACCAGCTTGAGGGCTTGCGGCAGAATCACCAGGCCCATGCTGCGCCAGTAACCCAGGCCCATCGCTGCAGCCGCTTCGTACTGACCTTTGGGAATCGCCTGCAAGCCACCGCGCACCACCTCGGCCACGTAGGCCGACTGGAACAGGATCACGCCGATCAACGCCCGCAGCAGCTTGTCGATGCCCATGCCTTCGGGCAGGAACAACGGCAGCATCACCGAGGACATGAACAGCACGGTGATCAACGGCACGCCGCGCCAGAATTCGATGAAGGTCACGCAGACCACCCGAATGGCCGGCATGTTCGAGCGCCGCCCCAACGCCAGCATGATGCCCAGCGGCAAGGCACCGGCGATGCCGACGGTGGCGATCACCAGGGTCAGCATCAGCCCGCCCCATTGGCTGGTCGCCACGTTGGTCAGGCCGAAGATGCCGCCATGCAACAGGAAGTAGGCGATGATCGGGTACAGCACCAAAAAGCTCAGGCCGTAGATCGCCTTGCGTTGGAAACGCGAGATGAACAGCGGCGCTACGCCAACGATGGCCAGCCACACGGTCAGGTCCACGCGCCAGCGCAGGTCGCCGGGGTAGTAGCCGTACATGAACTGCCCGAAGCGCTGTTGGATAAACACCCAGCAGGCGCCCTCCTTGGTGCAATCGGCCCGCGTGGTGCCGACCCAGTTGGCATCCAGGATCGCCCAATGCAGGATCGGCGGCACCACCAGGTAGATCAGGTAAAACGCCAACAGGGTCAGCAGGGTGTTGAGCCAGCTGGAAAACAGGTTGGCGCGCATCCATGCCATCGGCCCGAACACTTTGTTCGGCGGCGGCATATCCGGTTTGAATGTATGCGTAGTCATGCTGGTTTCCTCACCGCTCGATCAGCGCAATGCGCTTGTTGTACCAGTTCATCAGCAGGGAAATGCTGATGCTGATCGCCAGGTACACGCTCATGGTGATGGCAATGACTTCGATGGCCTGGCCGGTCTGGTTGAGCACCGTGCCGGCAAACAGCGAGACCATTTCCGGGTAACCGATACCGGCGGCCAGGGACGAGTTCTTCGCCAGATTCAGGTATTGGCTGGTCAGCGGCGGAATGATCACCCGCAGCGCCTGCGGGATGATGACCTTGCGCAGCGTCGGCCCGGGGCGCAGGCCCAGGGAGCGCGCGGCTTCGGTCTGGCCATGGCTGACGGACTTGATGCCCGAACGCACGATCTCGGCAATAAACGCTGCCGTGTAGACGGTCAGCGCCAGGGTCAGTGCCAGCAGTTCAGGGATGAGTACCCAGCCGCCGACAAAGTTGAAGCCTTGCAACTTGGGCATTTCCCAATGCAGCGGCGCGCCGAAGATCAAGGCGCACAACGCCGGGATCACGATGAACAGCGCCAGGCCCGCCCAGAACTTGTGGAACGGTACGCCGGTGGCTTCGAAACGTTTGTTGGCCCAACGCGCCATCAGCACGATTGCCACGATGGCGACAACGATGCTGACCACAAACGGCCAGAACCCGTCAGCGGCAATCGCTGCCGGCATGTTCAGGCCACGGCTGCTGACAAAGAAGGTGTCACCGAAGTTATGACTGTTACGCGGCCCCGGCATGGTCAGGAACACCGCGAAGTACCAGAACAGGATTTGCAGCAGCGGCGGAATGTTGCGGAACACTTCCACATACACGGTCGCCAGCTTGTTGATCATCCAGTTCGGTGACAGCCGCGCCACGCCGATGATGAACCCCAGCAAGGTCGCCAGGATCACGCCGATAAAGGTCACCAGCAAGGTGTTGAGCAAGCCGATCACGAAGACCCGGGCATAGCTGTCCGATTCGGTGTAATCGATCAAATGTTGCGCGATGCCGAAGCCGGCACTGCGTTCAAGAAAGTCGAAACCCGAGGTAATGCCCCGGTGCTGAAGGTTGGTCTGGGTGTTGTTGAAGAGGTACCAGCCCAGCGAGACCACCGCCACTATCGTGATGATCTGGAAGAGCCACGCACGCACTTTAGGGTCGCTGAAGCTGAGCTTCTGCTTGGGTGCGCCGATTTGATTTTGCATGAAGTGCCCCGGAAATAATGGAACAGAACATCACCCGGCGGTTGGCCCACCGGGTGACAGAACCATCAGCGATCAGCGCACAGGTGGTGCGTATTGAATGCCGCCAGCGTTCCACAGCGCGTTCAGGCCACGGTCGATTTCCAGCGGGGTGCTCTTGCCCAGGTTGCGCTCGAACACTTCACCGTAGTTACCGACTTGCTTGACGATCTGTACAACCCAGTCTTTCTTCACTTTCAGGTCTTTGCCGTATTCGCCGTCAGCACCGAGCAGACGCGCAACGTCCGGGTTCTTCGTGGACTTGGCTTCAGCCTCGACGTTTTTGGAGGTGATGCCGGCTTCTTCAGCGTTGAGCATGGCGTAGCCAACCCAGCGCACGATGGCCAGCCATTCGTCGTCGCCATTACGCACGACCGGGCCCAGTGGTTCCTTGGAAATGGTTTCCGGCAGAACAACGTAGTCCTTCGGTGAGGCCAGCTTGCTGCGCTGGGCGAACAGCTGGGACTTGTCGGAGGTCAGTACGTCGCAACGCCCGGATTCCAGCGACTTGGCGCTTTCATCGGAAGTGTCGAAGGTGATCGGCGTGTATTTCAGGCCGTTGCCACGGAAGTAGTCGGAAACGTTCAGCTCGGTGGTGGTACCGGCCTGGATGCAGATGGTTGCACCGTCCAGTTCCTTGGCACTTTTCACGCCCAGCTTGTTGTTTACCAGGAAGCCGATGCCGTCGTAGTAAGTGATGAAGCCTGGGAATTTCAGGCCCATGCCGGCGTCGCGGGAGCTGGTCATGGTGGTGTTACGGGACAGAATGTCGACTTCGCCGGATTGAAGCGCGGTGAAACGCTCCTTGGCATTCAACTGGCTGAATTTGACCTTGGTCGCGTCGCCGAAAACGGCAGCGGCCACAGCGCGGCAAAAGTCGGCGTCAATCCCGAGGATCTTGCCGCTGGCATCCGGTACCGAGAAACCCGGCAGGCCGTCACTCACGCCACACTGCACAAAGCCTTTTTTCTGCACGGCGTCCAGCGTGGCGCCCGCCTGGGCGAAACCACTGACACCCAGTACAGCCGCCGCAGTCACGATGGCCAGGGTGGATTTCAATACCTTCATTCAAACCTCCAGTTTGCTCTTGTTGTGTCGGAGCTCGAACCTCAGCGCACCCTTATGAGGCGATATCGACCCGTGTTGGCTTTTTTTAGGGTCAAGCGGCATGAAGTTGTCGCAGTAATTCCAGTTGCTATCCCACAAGCGGCAGTCACTGATAGTGTTACCGTCCCGGGATAGCGCTGACATCGTTCAACACATAGCAAGCGCCGTACCAGAGTGCCGGCTGAGTCGTTCCAGCCCCCGGTCAAGAGAAAAAGATTCAACCGTGCGACATCTTCTTAACAGATCAACCCATCGCGCACCGTTCCGTCGCACTTAATCGGAGCGCGCGCACATTAATGGAGCAGACATGACCGAACCCTTGATTCTTCAGCCCGCCAAGCCCGCAGACGCCTGCGTTATCTGGTTGCATGGCCTGGGTGCCGATCGCTATGACTTCCTGCCAGTGGCCGAGGCGCTGCAGGAAAGCCTGCTGACCACGCGTTTCGTTTTGCCCCAGGCACCGACCCGGCCGGTGACGATCAATGGTGGCTACGAGATGCCAAGCTGGTACGACATCAAAGCCATGAGCCCGGCCCGTTCCATCAGCCTGGAAGAGCTGGAAGTCTCGGCAACAATGGTCACGGATTTGATCGAGGCACAGAAGAGAGCCGGAATAGAGGCTTCGCGGATTTTCCTCGCCGGTTTTTCCCAGGGTGGCGCCGTGGTCTTTCACACCGCATTCCTGAATTGGGAAGGCCCCTTGGGTGGCGTGATTGCCCTCTCCACCTATGCCCCCACGTTCAGCGACGAGCTGGAATTGTCCGCCAGCCAGCAGCGCATTCCCGCCCTGTGCCTGCACGGCCAGTACGACGACGTGGTGCAGAACGCCATGGGCCGCAGCGCCTACGAGCATTTGAAGAGCCGTGGTGTCACCGTGACATGGCAGGAATACCCAATGGGCCACGAAGTGTTACCCGAGGAGATACGCGATATCGGTGCCTGGTTGACCGCTCGCCTGGGCTGAACACCAGCGTTTATGTAGCCGTATGACAGACGCACTACGCCGCGCCCGATTCTTGCATTACACTGGCCGGCGTACATTCCTTAACCAATTAATGAGATCACCGTGCTCAAAGCACTCAAGAAGATGTTCGGCAAAAGCGAGGCTGAGCCGCTCGCGCCTGATTCCAGTGCTCCTGCCCCGACAGCCGGCAGCCGCAATGACGGCAGACAGCCCGACCGGACCGCACCCGCCGCCCAGCCGAAGAAGCCGACGGTGACCCCACCCGAACAGGCCAGACCGGTCGAACCCGTTGCCGCACCGGTGGCACCAAAACCGCGCCGTGAACGTGCGCCAAAACCGCCGGTAATTCCGTGGAAACTCGAAGACTTTGTCGTCGAACCCCAGGAAGGCAAGACCCGCTTCCATGATTTCAAGCTGGCCCCGGAACTGATGCACGCCATCCAGGACCTTGGTTTTCCATACTGCACGCCGATCCAGGCGCAGGTGCTGGGCTTTACCCTGGCCGGCAAAGACGCCATCGGCCGCGCCCAGACCGGCACCGGCAAGACCGCCGCGTTCCTGATCTCGATCATCACCCAGTTGCTGCAGACGCCGCCGCCCAAAGAGCGCTACATGGGCGAACCGCGCGCGCTGATCATCGCCCCGACCCGGGAGCTGGTGGTACAGATCGCCAAGGACGCCGCCGACCTGACCAAGTACACCGGCCTCAACGTCATGACGTTCGTGGGCGGCATGGACTTCGACAAGCAGCTCAAACACCTCGAAGCCCGCCACTGCGACATCCTGGTGGCCACCCCTGGCCGTCTGCTGGACTTCAACCAGCGCGGCGACGTGCACCTGGACATGGTCGAAGTGATGGTGCTGGACGAAGCCGACCGCATGCTCGACATGGGCTTTATCCCGCAAGTGCGCCAGATCATTCGCCAGACCCCGCCGAAATCCGAGCGTCAGACCCTGCTGTTCTCCGCGACCTTCACCGAAGACGTGATGAACCTCGCCAAGCAATGGACCACCGACCCGTCCATCGTCGAGATCGAAGCGGAAAACGTCGCCAGCGAAAACGTCGAGCAACACATCTACGCGGTAGCCGGCGCCGATAAGTACAAGCTGCTCTACAACCTGGTCAACGACAACGGCTGGGAACGCGTGATGGTGTTTGCCAACCGCAAGGACGAGGTGCGCCGGATCGAAGAACGCCTGGTGCGTGACGGTGTGAACGCCGCGCAACTGTCCGGCGATGTGCCGCAACACAAGCGCATCAAGACCCTGGAAGGCTTCCGCGAAGGCAAGATCCGTGTGCTGGTGGCCACCGACGTGGCCGGGCGTGGGATTCACATCGACGGCATCAGCCATGTGATCAACTTCACCCTGCCGGAAGTGCCGGATGACTACGTGCACCGCATTGGCCGTACCGGCCGTGCCGGGGCGGCGGGTGTGTCGATCAGCTTTGCCGGGGAAGATGATTCGTATCAGCTGCCGTCGATCGAGGCGCTGCTGGGGCGCAAGATCAGCTGTGAGACGCCGCCGACGCACTTGCTGCGGGCTGTGGAGCGCAAGCGCCCGTAAGCTGGAATGCAGTGAAAACTGTGGGAGGGGGCTTGCCCCCGATAGCGATGGCACATCTAACATCTCTGTTGGCTGACCCACTGCAATCGGGGGCAAGCCCCCTCCCACATTTGGTGCTGTGTTTGGCCTAAGACTTCCAGCGCTCCGCGGCGGCGTGGTCGCTGTGGCGCCCTTCCACCCAACGCGGCCCCTCACTGGTATTTTCCTTCTTCCAGAACGGCGCCCGCGTCTTCAGGTAATCCATCACAAACGCGCAGGCATCAAACGCCGCCTGGCGATGGGCACTGGCCGCCCCAACAAACACAATCGGCTCGCCAGGTTCCAGCGCGCCAATGCGGTGCAGCACTTCCAGCTTGAGCAACGGCCAGCGCTGCTCGGCTTCCACAGCGATCTTGGCCAGGGCCTTTTCGGTCATGCCGGGGTAGTGCTCCAGGAACATTCCCGCGACATCCAGACCGTCATTGAAATCGCGTACATAGCCAACAAAACTCACCACCGCGCCCACGCCGACATTGGCCGCATGCATCGCGTTGACTTCAGCACCGGGATCAAACGCCTGGGCCTGCACACGAATGGCCATGCTCAGCCTCCGGTCACGGGTGGGAAGAATGCTACTTCGTCACCTGCCTGCACCGGCTCATCAAGGCCGCACATCTCTTCGTTGCGTGCGCACATCAGGCTGGTTTCGTTAAGCACTGCAAACTCCGGGTCACTGGCCAGCGCCAGACGCACCGCATCGACAGTGGCGAAGTCGCCCTCCATCTCCAACGAATCAAAACCCACCGCTTCGGCGTAACGCGCAAAAAACAATACGTTGATGCTCATGCCTGGTCCGCCTTGAAATGCCCGCTTTTGCCGCCGAGTTTTTCCAGCAGGCGAATGCTTTCGATGGTCATGCCACGGTCCACCGCCTTGCACATGTCGTAGATCGTCAGCGCCGCGACGCTGGCAGCAGTAAGGGCTTCCATCTCCACGCCGGTCTGGCCGGAGAGTTTGCAGCGCGCCACGATACGCACCAAGTCTGCACCCTCGGCGCTCAGTTCGACCTTGACGCCCGTCAACATCAACGGATGGCAGAGGGGAATCAGGTCACTGGTTTTTTTCGCGGCCTGGATCCCGGCAATACGGGCCACGGCAAATACGTCGCCCTTGGGGTGGGCGCCGTCGACAATCATTTGCAGGGTCTCGGGCAGCATGCGCACACGCGCTTCGGCCACCGCCTCACGGAACGTCACGGACTTGTCGGTGACGTCGACCATATGGGCGCGACCTTGGGAATCGAGATGAGTCAGCACAGGGATACTCCTGATCAGGAGCAGCGATTGTAAACCCGTCGGTCAAGATTGCGCACACCTGATTCCCCGTCCCTGAATCACCAGTAGCCAAATGCTCGATCAGTGCGACGAATACACCCCATCAGAACAAAGAATTGGCGCCAACAATCCAAGCACCGTAAAACTTGAAAAAAAACGGAATGCCCACTTCATGACCTTACTGTATTTCATCCTGCTCAGTTTATTCGCCGGTTTTGCAGTGCCCTTGCAGGCAGGCACCAACGCAAAACTGGGTAACCTGCTAGGCCATCCTTTATGGGCCACGGCAGTATCTCTATTGGTCAGCCTGGTTGTACTCATTGTTGTCATTATTGCAGTCAAGGCGCCTCGCCCCAATCTTGCCGCCGTGCAAGACGGCCCCTGGTGGATTTGGATGGGCGGTGTTGCCGGCGTTTTTTATATTACCGTAGCGTTATTGATGGCGCCTCGACTCGGCGCCCTCAACTTCATCATGGCGGTATTGATCGGACAACTTATCATTTCAATTGCGATTGACTATTTTGGCTTATTGGGCTTCCCCAAACAGTCTCTCAACATTAATAAACTGGTCGGCGTACTTGTCGTCATAGGAGGATTCCTTATTACCACTCGCACTTGATTCACGCCTAACAGGGTCACCAAAAACAGAAGACTTCTTCATGTTCCCAGTCAGGGATTGACGACAGCTATTAACTTTAAAAAGGTGAGGCAATGACCACTCAAACTGCAACGGCAACTTACGACGCCATCGGCGAACGCTTCGAAGCTTTCACGGACAGCGCCTCGCAGCGCTCGGTGGAAACCGCAACCTTCTTCAGTATGGTTGGTAATCCCCAGGGCAAATCCGTACTGGACCTGGCCTGCGGTTTCGGTTTCTTCGGACGCGAGCTGTATCGCCAAGGTGCCAGCAAAGTGGTTGGCGTGGACATCTCCGCCTCCATGATTGAACTGGCCCGGCAAGAGTCGGCGCGCAACCAGGAGCCGATCGAGTACCACGTCAGCGATATCTGCGATCTGGGCATTCTCGGCAAGTTCGACCTGATCACCGCCGCTTGGCTGTTCAACTATGCCGATTCGCCAGAAAAACTGGACAAGATGTTCCAGGTCGTCGCCAAGAACCTCGCCCCAGGTGGACGGGTCGTGGCTTACACGGTAGAGCCAACCTTTCAATTGAAACGTGGCAACTTCACCAAATACGGCGTGCACGTACTCACCGAAGAACCCCACGAAGGCGGCTTTCGCCACCACGCCGAATTCGTCACCACACCGCCCAGCGCCTTCACCTTCCATCGCTGGAGCCGCGAACGCTATGAGCTGGCGATCATGAAAGCCGGCTTCTCCCGCCTGCAGTGGCAAAAACCGATTATTTCCGAGGCCGAGCGGGCCAAGCACCCCAAGGGCTACTGGGATGATTTCGAACGCAACTGCCTGCAAACCGGGCTGATCTGCACCCTCTGAAGGCCGGGCACGTACGCCTGGGTGTACGTGCCTTTTCTCCCACGCAGTAGGAAAACGAGCGTTATGACTCCCAAGGGTTTCAACCATTGGCCCGTGTTCGTCGGCCCCCTGACCGCCGAAATGACAGACCGTTTCTTGATGGGCCTACCTGAGCATTTCCACGAAGCCGTCAACCTCAAGTTGCCGCTGGCAGCCTGGCGCCTGGTGTCGGAAGAGACCAGCGAACAGTTGGCCGACCGCGTCGAAAACCCTGTCTCGCCGCTGGCCTGGCGCTATGCCGCCGCCCAACTGCTGGCACTGACCCATGACCCCAGGCTCGATGTACTCAACCCCACGATGATTCAAATCAGCGCAGGCACCGTCGAGATCGGTCTGGCCGAATCGGCGGTCGACCAGGTGATGCATGACATGCGCGACCTGGGCCTGGATCGGGACTGGATCGTCAAGGAAGTCCCTCGTCATCGCGTACACCTGCGGCCATACGCCATCGGTAAATATCCGGTGACCAACCTCGAATACCGAGCCTTTCTCGAAGCCAACACGCAGGCACGGATTCCCGAAAGCTGGGCCTTCGGACAGTACCCTCACGAACGCGCCAACCATCCGGTCTACGGGATCACTGCCGATGACGCCGACGCCTACGCTGCCTGGCTCAGCGAAGCCAGTGGGCGCAGCTTCCGCCTGCCCACCGAGGCTGAATGGGAATACGCCGCCGCCGGCCCGGAAAACCTCGAATATCCCTGGGGGAATACCTTCCTGCCCGAGCGTGCCAACACCGCCGAACTGGGCCTGTTCGACACCACTCCGGTCGGCTTCCTGGTCGAGGGTGCTTCGCCATTTGGCTGTCTGGACATGGCCGGTAATGTCGAAGAATTCGTCGCTGACGACTACGCCCCCTACCCCGGCGGCACCGCCATCACCGACGACCTCGTCACTGTGGTTGGCACCCACCGCATCGCCCGTGGTGGCAGCTTCACGCGGTTTCGCGACCTGACCCGCAATTGCCGGCGTCACGGCAAGTATCCGCGACAGATTTACGTAATGGGCTTTCGCCTCGCACAAACCCTGTAATCCCTCTTCTGTACCAAAACAATAACGCGTTGAACATTCAAGCACGGAAGGAACCGCCATGAACCGCCTAAGCGTACGCAACCATGTTGATATCCCCCTGGACGACCATTCCAACCCTGGAACTTTCTACACGTTCAGTGGGTTGGACACGGCACACGAACATATCGTGATAAAGCTTGGCCCCGCCAATCCCATCAGCCCGTTGGTGCGTATTCACTCCGAATGCCTGACCGGCGATGTATTCAGTTCACAGCGCTGTGACTGCGGCCCGCAATTAAACGAGTCGATCCTGCGCATGCAGGAAGTGGGTGGCTATCTTATCTACCTGCGCCAAGAAGGTCGCGGCATCGGCTTATATGCAAAGTTGGACGCCTACCGCCTGCAAGATTCTGGCATGGACACGTTCGAAGCCAATACTCATCTGAACTTTCCGGAAGATGACCGCGATTTCTCCATGGCCGCAGGCATGTTGAAAGCGCTGAACATCAAACATTGCCAATTGATCACCAATAACCCGGACAAAGTTCAAGCCCTGGTGGATAACGGCATTGTAGTGGACAACGTTATTCCGACCGGCGTGTTTGTCACCCGACATAACACTCATTACTTGCAAGCGAAAGTCGATAAGAAAAATCACGTGATCAACCTGATGAAACAACCGAAGCGCGCCTGAACACTTTCTTTCGCTCACACTACATTAAGGATGATGACGCATGAGACACTTTGGCCCTATTAGCGGTATCGCAACATTCAACGATACGTACGTTGCAACCGCCGGTTATGACAACCAGGTTATTTTGTGGGATGCAAAAACCAAGACGCCGATCCAGCGCGTGCTCCACGACCACCTGGCCAACCAATGCGCGTTCAACGCCAGCGGCACCCTGCTGGTCAGCGCCAGCAGCGACTACACTGCCCGCGTCTGGGAAATCCCTTCGCTGCGCTTGAAAAGCGTGCTGGTGGGTCACGATGACGACATCGAAATGGCTGCCTTCTCACCGGATGGCCAGACCATCGCCACCTGCTCGCGGGACCACAGCATCCGCCTGTTCGACCTCAGCGGGCGAACCCTGCGGATCCTCAGCGGTCACGATGCCGACGTGATTTCGGTGTGCTGGGCCGCCGATGGCAAGACCCTGGTTTCCAGCAGCGATGACGGTTCGATCCGCCGTTGGGACGCTGCCAGCGGCGAACAACTGGACCTGATCGACCTGGGCGGCGTCGAAACCGACACCGTGGCCCTGTCCCGCGAGGGCATCATTTTCGCCGGTGACGACGAAGGCAAAATCTCCGTGATCAGCAGCAGCGGCACCTACCTGCAAGCCGCCCATGCCGCCGGCATCAAGCGCATCGTATGGAACGACGCGCAGCGCCTGCTGGTCAGCCTCAGCTACGACCGTTGCGTCATGCTGTGGGAGTTGACGCCCGACAACCAACTGGTAAAAACCGCCCAGACTTCACTGCCAAGCATCATCTGGCCACGCAGCTGTGCATTGCTGGGCAACCATCGCATCGCCTTCGTGACCTTCGGCTCCACCTACGCCACCTGGGATTTCACCACTCAGGAATGGGACGTGGGCGGCATCGAGCCGGCCATCAGCTTGAACGCCGTCACGGTGGTCGGCGACGACATCTACAGCATCGGTGATGCCGGCATCCTGCAGATCAATGGCCAGCCCAGCACCAAGGCCGGCAGTCTGTGCAACTTCCTGCTGCCCTTCGGCGACAGCGTGTTGACCGGCGGCCAGATGGGCACGGTGTTCGACGCCAAGACCGGCGACGTCATCTACCAGCACCGTTCACCGCTCAACTGCGGCACCACCTTCGAAAAAGATGGCCAGTTGCACGCCGCAATCGGTACGTACACGGGCGAAGCCTTGATCTTCAATCTGGAAAACCAGCAGCCGCGTTTCCTGCGCGAAGTGCGCATGCACGAGAACGCCATCAAGGGCATCGCCGCCGATGAACAGTACCTGTTCAGCGTATGCGCGACAGCGGCCGCAGCGTTCTTCCGGATCAGCGACTTCGAACTGGAAACCTACCTGGACAAAGCCCACGACCGTATTTCCAACGGCTGCACGCAGATCCAGGGCGGCTTTGCCAGTATCGGGCGCGACCTCAAGCTGCGCCTGTGGCAAGCCGGCAACAGCGAGGTGTATGACACCCCTCATAGCCACTCGATCAAGTGCATTGCGATCTCCAAGGACCGCCAGATGATCGCCACCGGCAGCTACGGCGGCACCGTGGCCGTGTTCGACCTGGCCAAGCGCAAATGGGCAAAGGTGGAAAAAATCACCGCCAGCGGTATTTCCTGCCTGACCCATGACGCCGAAGGCAGTGGCTTCCTGGCCAGCGCCTACGACGGGCGTATCTACCCGATCACCGCCCACGCCGTGGCAGGGCAACGCCGCCCATGACCCACTTCAGCGAAATCGACTTTCAACATATGCACCATGCATTGTCGTTGGCCGAGCGCGGCAGTCACTCCACCTGGCCCAATCCACGGGTCGGGTGCGTCATCGCCCACGGTGCACACATCGTGGGCGAGGGCTGGCATCGGCGTGCGGGCGGTCCGCACGCCGAGGTCTTCGCCCTTCGCCAGGCCGGTGCCCTGGCCAAGGGCGCCACGGCCTATGTGACGCTGGAACCCTGCAGCCATGTCGGGCGCACCGGGGCCTGTCACCAGGCGCTGATCGAGGCTGGCGTGGCGTGTGTGGTCGTTGCCCATGAAGACCCGTTCGAGCAGGTCGACGGTCGTGGCATCGCCGAACTGCGCGACGCCGGGATCGAGGTTCGCGTGGGCTTACTCAATGCGGTCGCCCGCGAGTTGAACCGTGGCTTCCTGTCCTCGGTCAAGCGCCAGCGGCCGTGGGTGCAACTGAAGATGGGCATGAGCCTGGATGGCCGCACCGCGCTGAACAACGGGCGCTCGCAATGGATCACCGGCGCCAGGGCGCGCGCCGATGTGCAGTATTGGCGAGCGCGCAGTGCAGCGATCCTCACCGGCAGCGGCACGGTGCTGGCCGACAACCCCTCATTGACCGTACGCGAGATGGCGTCCGCCGAAGCCATCGCGCCGCTGCGGGTGATCCTCGACAGCCAGGCGCGGGTGCCGCGTACCGCTAGAGTGTTCGACGACCAGGCGCCAAGCCTGCATGTGGTGCACGAGCAACATCTGCCGCCAGGCGCCAACGCTGAGCGCTTGCTCGGCCTGCCGGGCAACCAGAATGGCCTCGATCTGCATGCCTTGATGGTCCATCTGAGCCAGCGCGGTTTGCATGATGTGATGGTCGAGGCCGGGCCGACCCTGGCCGGCAACCTGCTGCGCGCCGGACTGGTGGATGAGCTGTTGCTGTACGTCGCGCCGCGCCTGCTCGGCGACCTCGCACGGCCGCTGGTGCATTTGCCGGAGCTGGAAAACCTCACCCACTCCCTGGACTTCACCCTGTATGAAGTGACCCAGTTGGGCCAGGACTTGCGATTACGCCTGCGCCCCGATCAGTCGACCTGCACGGTATGAGCTACCACTTGCTTGACCTGTTCGCGCAACCACGCATGTGCCGGATCGTCACAGAATCGCTGGTGCCAGATCTGCACAAAGGGAAAGCGCGGAATGCTGAACGGTGGCGGCAATTGCACCAGGTCCGGGTTGAGCAACGTGTCTTCCAGCGTGCGGGTGGCCACGGTAAGGATCAGGTCGGTGTTGTGCAACAGGCTCGGCGCCGTACGCCAGTGCGGCACGCTGACGGCGATGCGACGGCGCAATCCTTCGGCACGCAACAGGCTATCGACTTCACCATTGGCACCTCCGTCCATGGACACCTGGATATGCGGGCGCTCCAGGTAGCTCTCCAGATCCAGCATGCCGTCCTTGGACAGGGTCCGCCGGTCGAGCAGGCAGGAAAACGTTTCCTCGAACAACACTTCCATCGACACATCGGGCGTCAAGCTGGGGAACACCCCCAGGGCCAGGTCGATCTTGCCCTGCGCCACTTGCTCGAACATCGCATGCCGGCTGCCCTGGGTCACCACCAGCGTGGTGTTCGGCGCCTCGCTGCGCAGTCGCACCAGCAACTTGGGCAGGATAATCGCGGCGCCGTAGTCCGACATCGCCAATTGAAAGGTGCGTTGGGAACTGGCCGCGTCGAAGTCGATGGACTTGCCGAACAGTGTTTCGATCTGGCTGAGGATGTCGCGCAACGGCACCTGGATATTCTGCGCCAGCGCGCTGAGCACCACTTCGTTACCCTCGCGGATCAGGATCGGATCGTCGAGCAGCACCCGCAACTTACTCAAGGAGTGACTGATGGCCGGCTGGCTCAAATGCAGTCGCGCACCGGTGCGAGTGACGTGTTTTTCAGTCAGCAGTGCATCGAGCACCACCAACAGATTCAAATCGATATTGCGCAGTAGGACCGTGACCATGCTGTGAATTCCATCTCAGGGAGCAACCTTCAACAAGGAGCAAAACCATGCCTCAACTCAAACGAATCATTGAGACCGCGCTGTACGTAGACGACCTCGACCGCGCCAAAGCGTTTTACGCCCGGCACCTGGAGCTTGAGACGATGGTCGAGAGCAACGTACTCGTCGCGTTAAATGTCGGTCAGCAGAATACTCTCTTGCTATTCAAACGGGGCGCCTCTCTTCAAACCAAATACTTGAGCGGCGGCGAGATCCCTCCCCATGACGCCAACGGGCGCATTCATATCTGCTTTGCCATCGACGCCGACGACCTGCCGACCTGGGAGGCGCGCCTGGACAACGCGAACATTGCCATCGAGGGGCGCACCCACTGGCCCAAAGGTGGATCGAGCATCTATTTCCGCGATCCGGATGAGAACCTCGTCGAACTACTGACGCCGGGCTGCTGGCCCATTTACTGATTGCCGCTCAAGGAATGAAGCTTATGTCACACGTCAGTCGATCCGGACGTGCCGTCTCACGAACCAGCGTGGCGCTGTTGATCGCCGTGGTTGTCCTCATTGCGTTGGCGTGGGCATTGTGGCGTTGGAGCCATCCGGCTGCCGCGGCCTACGCGCCTGCGCCGATCAAAGTCGCGGTGGCGCCGGTCAGCGACGCCCCCTTCACCCGCTACCTGGAAGCCATCGGTGAGCTGGAAGCCGTGCAGCAGGTAAGCGTACCCGCCGAAGTCGGCGGACGTGTGGTGCAGTTGCCAGTGGAATCCGGCCAGCGCGTCGAGCGCGACCAAGTGCTGGTCAGGCTCAACGATGCGCCCCAACGCGGCAACCTGATGCGCCTGCAGGGCGAATTGGAAAATGCCAAGGTCAAACTGGAACGCTCGCGCACCCTGGTCAAGGTGAACGCCACGTCCCGCGAAGCCTTCGACAATGCCCAGACCGAATACACCACCGCTCAAGGCGCCCTGCAGGAACTGAAGGCGCAGATCGACCAATTGACCATACGTGCACCGTTCGCCGGCACCCTCGGGATCCGCAAGGTTCACCTGGGCCAATTTGTGAACCCCGGCGACAGCCTGATCAACCTGGTCGGCGACAAGGGCCTGTACGTGAACTTCAGCGTGCCGGAGCAAGCCCTGGCCCAACTGAAGGTCGGCAATACCCTGGATGTGCAACTCGACGCCCTGCCGGGGCAACGCTTCAGCGCACGTATCAGCAGTATCGACCCGTTCCTCGACCGCTCGCGCACCCTGAGCGTCCAGGCGCTACTGCAGGCCCCCACCGACGGCGCCCTGCCGCGCATGTTCGCCAAAGTGCGCCTGCCGCAGTCACTGCCCGGCAACACCTTGAGCGTGCCGGAAACCGCCATCACCTATAACGCCTACGGCGAAGATGTCTTCGTGGTGCAGCCATCGACCGATGCCAATACCCCACCCGTCGTCCGCCGCGTATTGGTCAAGACCAGCGAGCGGCGCAATGGCCGCGTGGTGATCGATGCGGGCCTGAATCCGGGTGACCGCGTGGTGATTTCCGGGCAGATCAAGCTCAGTGACGGTGCCGCTATCGAGCCCCTCGAACGTACGGTGTTGAACGATGCCGACCCGTCCTCGGGGATGACCATGGCCGGAGAAAACCCGTGAAATTCACCGACCTGTTCGTACGTCGCCCGGTACTGGCCCTGGTGGTCAGCCTGCTGATCGTACTGGCCGGGCTCAAGGCCTACCTCGACCTGCCTGTGCGCCAATACCCGCTGTTGGAAAGCTCGGTGATCAGCGTGACCACCGATTACCCCGGCGCGCCCGCCGAGCTGATGCAAGGCTTCGTAACCCAACCGATCAACCAGTCCCTGGCCTCGGTGGAAGGCGTGGACTATGTCAGTTCCTCATCGGTGCAGGGCCGCAGCCAGATCACCCTGCGCATGGCACTCAACCAGGACTCGGCCAAGGCGTTGAGCGATGTGATTGCCAAGGTCAACCAGGTCAAATACCGCCTGCCTGAACAGGCCTATGATCCGGTGATCGAACGTTCCGCCGGCGACGCGACAGCGGTGGCGTACGTGGGGTTTTCCAGTGACTCGCTGTCGGCCTCGGCCTTGAGCGATTACCTGAGTCGCGTGGTGCAGCCGTTGTTTTCCACGATCGACGGTGTGGCCAAGGTCGAGACCTTCGGCGGCCAGCGCCTGGCCATGCGCCTGTGGCTCGACCCGCAACGCATGGCAGGCCACGGCATCAGTGCCGCCCAGGTGGAACAGGCGATCCGCGACAACAACTTCCAGGCAGCACCGGGGCAGATCAAAGGCCACTATGTGATCTCCTCGATCCAGGTCAACACCGACCTGAGCAGCCTCGATGAGTTTCGCAACATGGTCATCCGCAACAACGGCGACCACCTGCTGCGCCTGCGCGATATCGCGACCGTTGAGCTGGGTTCGGCTGCGTACGAGACCAGTGCGTTGATGGACGCCAGGCCCGCAGTGCACCTGGGCCTCTATGCGACACCCAAGGGCAACCCGCTGTTGATCGTCGCCGACATCAAGCGCCTGCTGCCGAACATCGAGAAAACCCTGCCGCCTGGGGTCAAGGTGGCGCTGGCGTTCGAGACCGCGCACTTTATCGAAGCCTCGATTATCGAAGTGATCGAAACGCTGATCGAGGCCATCCTGATCGTGGTGGTGATCATCTACCTGTGCCTGGGCTCGGTGCGCAGCGTGATCATCCCCATCGTCAGTATTCCATTGTCGATGCTCGGCGCCCTGGGCTTGATGACGTTGTTCGGCTTCAGCATCAACCTGCTGACGCTGCTCGCAATGGTGTTGGCAATCGGCCTGGTGGTGGATGACGCGATTGTGGTGATGGAGAACATCCACCGGCATGTCAAGGAAGGCCGCAGCGCGCTGCAGGCTGCCTTGTTCGGCGCGCGCGAGATCGCTTCGCCGGTGATCGCCATGACCATTACCCTGGCGGCGGTGTACATGCCCATCGGCCTGATGAACGGCCTGACAGGCGCGCTGTTCAAGGAATTCGCCCTGACCCTGGCCGGCGCCGTGCTGGTCTCCGGGGTGATCGCCCTGACCCTGACCCCGGTCATGTGCGCCAAGCTGCTACCGGGCCAGGAGCACGAAGGCACCATGAGCCGCCTGGCCGAGCGCTTCTTCCACCGCCTGGCACGCCTGTATCAGCGTGCGTTGCTGGGCTCACTGCGCAAGCGCGGGCTGATCCTGTTGTTCGGCGCCGTGGTGCTGCTCAGCCTGCCCTGGCTGTATGGCCATGCCAGCAAGGAATTGGCGCCCAACGAAGACCAGGGCAACCTGCTGCTGGCGATCAAGTCACCGCAGCACGCCAACCTGGATTATGTAGAGCGCTACGCCTACCAGTTGAGCGGGATTCTCGGCCACTTGCCGGAGACCGTGAGCACCTGGATCATCAACGGCAATGACGGCGTCGCCGCGAGTTTTGCCGGGGTGAACTTCACCGAATGGTCGCAGCGTCAGCGCAGCGCAGCGACAATCCAGGCCGAGCTGCAACAAAGCGTCGACGCCGTGGAAGGCAACTCGATCTTTGTGTTTCAACTGCCGCCACTGCCCGCCTCCACCGGTGGCTTGCCGGTGCAAATGGTGATGCGCAGCACAGAAGACTACCGCTCGCTGTACCAGGCCATGGAAACGCTGAAAACCCAGGCGCGGGCCAGCGGGCTCTTTGCGGTGGTCGACAGTGACCTGGCGTTCAATAACCCGGTGACCCAAGTGCGCATCGACCGCAGCAAGGCCAATAGCCTGGGGATTCGCATGCAAGACATCGGCAGCACCCTGGCGGTGTTGATCGGTGAGAACTACACCAACCGGTTCGCCCTGCAAGGCCGCTCCTACGATGTGATCCCCCAGAGCCAGGCCTCGCGGCGCCTCACGCCCCAGGACCTGAATGGCTTCTACGTCGACACCGACACCGGCCAGCAGGTGCCGCTGTCCACCGTGGTGAGCCTGCACAACGTGATCGAGCCGAACAAGCTCAAGCAGTTCAACCAGCAGAACAGCGCGACCTTCCAGGGTATTCCCGCGCCCGGCGTCAGCCTTGGCCAGGCAGTGGCCTTCTTGCAGGAACACAGCCGCCAGTTGCCCGCCAGTTTCAGCCATGACTGGCAGGCCGATTCGCGGCAGTTCATTCACGAGGGCAATGCGCTGATGCTGACCTTCCTGTTTGCGCTGATCGTGATCTACATGGTGCTGGCCGCGCAGTATGAAAGCCTGACCGACCCGCTGATCATCCTGATCACAGTGCCGCTGTCGATCTGCGGCGCGTTGATTCCCCTGGCGCTGGGGCTGGCGACCATCAATATCTACACGCAGATCGGCCTCGTCACCCTGATCGGTCTGATCAGCAAGCACGGGATCCTGATGGTCGAGTTCGCCAACGAGTTGCAGGTGCTGTACCGCTGCACGCCGGCCCAGGCGATCATGCGCGCGGCACGCATTCGGCTGCGGCCGATCCTGATGACCACGGCGGCCATGGTGGTGGGCCTGGTGCCGATGCTGTTCTCGTCAGGTGCCGGCGCCGGCAGCCGCTTCGGGTTGGGGCTGGTGATCGTGATCGGCATGCTGGTGGGCACGCTGTTTACCTTGTTTGTACTGCCGTCGGTATACACCCTGCTGTCCAGGGCACATAAACCGGCGATCGATTGGGCACAGGTCGAGCAATCGGCCTGAACACAAAAAACGGGCGTCCCATGGGACGCCCGTTTTGGTAGGTGCTGACGGTCAGAGATGGGATTCGGCGTATTCGGCCAGGATCGAACGTGGAACACCCTGCAGCGCAATGTGCACGCCGTTCGGGAAGTCTTTGAAGCGTTCAGTCAGGTACGTCAGCCCGGAGCTGGTCGCGGACAGGTAAGGAGTGTCGATCTGTGCCAGGTTGCCCAGGCACACCACTTTGGAACCAGCGCCGGCACGGGTGATGATGGTTTTCATCTGGTGCGGCGTGAGGTTCTGGCATTCATCGATCAGGATCAGGCTCTGCTGGAAGCTGCGACCTCGGATGTAGTTGAGGGATTTGAACTGCAACGGCACTTTGCTGAGGATGTAGTCGACACTGCCATGGGTGTTTTCATCATCCATGTGCAAGGCCTCGAGGTTGTCGGTGATCGCCCCCAGCCACGGCTCCATTTTTTCCGCTTCGGTACCGGGCAGGAAACCGATTTCCTGGTCCAGGCCCTGCACGCTGCGGGTGGCGATGATGCGGCGATAGCGTTTGGTCACCATGGTCTGTTCGATGGCGGCAGCCAGGGCGAGGATGGTTTTCCCCGAGCCTGCGGCGCCGGTCAGGTTGACCAGGTGGATGTCAGGATCGAGCAGCGCGTACAGCGCCAGGCTCTGGTAGATATCACGCGGTTTCAGGCCCCAGGCCTCCTGGTGCAACAGGGGTTCCTGATGCAGGTCGAGGATCAGCAACTTGTCGACCTGGATCTCTTTGATCCAGCCCACGAAGCCCTGTTCGTCGACGATGAACTCATTGATATGTACGGCCGGCAGGTTTTCGATCAACTGCACCTGGTGCCAGGTACGGCCATGGTCCTGACGGGTTTCGACCTTGCTGACGCGGTCCCAGAACGAGCCGGTAATCATGTGATAACCACGGGACAGCATCGACACGTCGTCGACCAGTTGGTCGGTACTGTAGTCCTCGGCCGCGATCCCACACGCTCGGGCCTTGAGGCGCATATTGATGTCTTTGGTCACCAGCACTACGCGCAGGTCCTTGTCACGGGCGTGCAGGTCGATCAATTGGTTGATGATCTTGTTGTCGTTCAGGTTTTCCGGCAGCAGGCTGTTGGGCTCGCTGCGCTTGCTCATCAGAATCGACAGCAAGCCCTTGGGTCCGCTTTTACCACGCTGGATCGGCACGCCGACTTCGACATCTTCTGGCGAAGCTTCGCCCAATGTCTTGTCGATCAGGCGGATGGCCTGGCGGCATTCGGCGGCCACGCTGTGGTGCCCGCTTTTGAGTTTATCGAGCTCCTCAAGCACGATCATCGGGATGGCGACGTGGTGTTCTTCGAAGTTGAGCAGTGCGTTTGGATCGTGGATCAATACGTTGGTATCAAGCACATAAAGGATTGGCTGGTCGGAAGAAGGGTTACGTCCATGATCATCCATACTCGGTCACCTTTGTGGGAGCCAGTCGACGCAATACCTGGGCGGTGCTGCGCCTCGATTCGACCACCGACTGCACCTGAGTGACGTCAAGCGCAGTGCCCACATGAGGAGTCTTGGAAGACGCCACCTGTGTTGCAGGTTTCGGCGATCTGACTTCGTAATACCGCAAAACGTGTGACAGGAAAAAGCACTTTGACGCTTTTTTGAAGTTTATTTTTCAGGATGACGAATAGCACTAGCCGAGTGCCACTTACCCCGCTAAAGTCGGAAGTCCGCCTGCATCGAAATGTCGCACAAAATTACCCCGAAATCGCCCAAAACCCAACAGTTCCGGGCACTTCAGCGAAACGCCTCCCGGCAGTCCTGCCAACCCAGACCACTCTGCGCCGTCGCCTGCAACAGCATGGGCAAAGCGACCCGTGCCTTGTCCTGGGTGTCGTGGAACACAATCACGCCCTTGCGCCACAACAGCATCAAGGTCAGCACCCGTTGCGCCGACTCATCGGCCTTGAGCTTGCCCGGTTCATCCTGGGAATCGATGTCCCACAACGCCACCTGCAAGCCCTGGGCTTGAAAGAACCCCTGGCTGTCCGCGCGGCGCTGGCCATAGGGCGGACGGAACAGCGGCACGTAGTTTTCCGGCATCAGGTTTTGTGCCAGCGAAGCGCTGCGGGTAATCGAGCTCTGCCAGTCCACCCAATGGCTGTGGGAACGGTACTGCCAGCCCTGGGTGCCGACGCACTGGCCCTGGTACAGCGCCTGCACATCGGCAACCGAACTGCGTTCGACACGGGCCTGCAGGCTGCTGCCAAGGGTGAAGAAGGTCGCGCTCATCTTCTGCTTGCGCAAATAGTCGGCGAGCCAGTCGGTATTGCCGCTGACCGGCGCAGGGCCGCCGTCGAACGTCAGCAGGAACAGGCGGTCTTTGAACTCGTCGCCATTGCGCTCATGGTCGCCGAAACGTGCGACTTCGCTGCTGATCTGCGGAAACAGCGCGGCCTTGCGCAGCAATTCATCCAGGTAGCGCTCATGGAAGGTATGGCTCGGAGCGGCCCAGCCTATATAGAAGGAGTCTTCGCTCACCTCGAACTTGCCGGCCTGCTCGCGCAGGTCGTCCATGTTCTCCACCAGATAGCAGAACGAGGCGTCTTCCTCGCAGCTCTGCTGGGCGAAGGTGTAGTTCTCCAGCAGGCGCTGCCAGAGCTGGCGGCGCAGGTCGTCGATGGCGGCCAGGTTGATGATCTTCAGGCCCAGGCGCTGCTTGAGCGCGGTTTCGTCCTGGTTCTCGCCGGCCAGGAGGCTGTGGGCGAACATCAGGATTTCGGCGCGTGAAGCCACGTCGAACAGCGCCGGGCTGCCGAGTTTTTCGGGCCAGGAGCCACGGTCCAGGCTGGCCACATCCACGGGCGCCGCCTGGGCATTCAGGCATAGCAGGCATGCCGACAATAAAAGCGCTATTCGCACACAGGGTCTCCCTCTCCAGAGTCACCGGCCATCATAGCGGATCACGCCTATCGCCATCATAGGTGGAGTCAAAACGCCCCAGCCCCTAGAATCGCCTCACGTTTAAAGGAGACGACTTCATGCTGATGGTGATTTCCCCCGCCAAGACCCTCGATTTCGAGACCGCGCCGGCGACCCAGCGCTTTACCCAGCCGCAGTACCTGGACCACTCCCAGGAGCTGATCGAGCAACTGCGCACCCTCAGCCCGGCGCAAATCAGCGAATTGATGCACGTATCCGACAAGATCGGCGGCCTCAATGCCGCCCGCTTCGGCAGCTGGACCCCGGCATTCACTCAGGACAATGCCAAGCAGGCGCTACTGGCCTTCAGGGGCGATGTGTACACCGGCCTGAACGCCGAGACCTTCAGCGATGCCGACTTCAGCTACGCCCAGGACCACCTGCGCATGCTCTCGGGCCTGTATGGCCTGCTGCGCCCCCTGGACCTGATGATGCCGTACCGCCTGGAAATGGGCACCAAGCTGCCCAATGCCCGTGGCAAGGACCTGTACGCCTTCTGGGGCACGCGTATCAGTGAGTGGCTCAACCAAGCGCTGGCCGAACAAGGCGACGACGTGCTGCTAAACCTGGCCTCCAACGAATACTTCTCGGCGGTCAAGCGTACGGCCTTGAAGGCGCGGATCATCAACACCGAGTTCAAGGACCTGAAGAACGGCCAGTACAAGATCATCAGCTTCTACGCCAAAAAAGCCCGGGGGATGATGAGCCGCTTTGTGATCGAGGAACGCATCAACGACCCGGCGAAGCTCAAGCAGTTTGATGTGCAGGGCTATCGCTTCAACGCCGAGCAGTCCAAGCCGGATAACCTGGTGTTTTTGCGCGATCACGCACCAGAATAAAGCTCCCGAGAACACTGATGAACAAATGTGGGAGGGGGCTTGCCCCCGATGACGATGGATCAGCCAGCTTATCTTTAGCTGACCCACCGTCTTCGGGGGCAAGTCCCCTCCCACATTTTTAACCGCATTTTAATTCGCGAATCGTCATTTTTTTGACGTCAAAAAATATCCCGACGCATCTCTAACAATTCTTTCACTCGACATTCGTCGATTTTTTTCGTAGTGGCACCACTTTTTTCAAACACTAGTGGCACAAAACTATCCCAGCGCGCCAACTCCCTATAACTACTGGCTCAAATAGCAAGTGCTATCAATATACTACCAGTGCCATCTTTCCTAATATTTCAAGAAATTTCAGGAAACAGGATGAGCGGCCCGGAACTTCGTCTAAACGCACGGCTCATACCACCGGTAACGAAATTCTCTGCTTCTGTAAGAGATGACTTACATGACGACCCAAGGAAGTAGCAAAGTTGCCCCATCAACTTTGACTCACGGGTCATATCATCAACTGATATGAGTTGAGGGCGGCGATAAGGATTAATTGCTATCCCCTATAGGCCAAGGCAGCGCTTACCCAAATGTGTCAGTGACGACACCCAAGATGTTGATAAATAAGGGCTTAAAGCCCCCATCAGGATCTTGTGGCACTGGCGTCGGCACCTTTCCCCAGAAAGGCCGGCTGCATTTCAGGGCAAGCCCCAATAACAAGGCCAAGTTGCGCACAACTTGAGTGCAATTGTTAGTCACTCGCTAATTAACATGCCTGCACGCGGTAAGTTGGCGTCTATTCGCCTAACTTTCGCGGCATCAGTGACGCTTGCAAACATGAACTCCGCCATTAATTGGCATGATTAACACAGTCTTGAAGACAAAGAGGTAAATGCGATGCGCATCAGCATATTTGGTCTCGGTTACGTTGGCGCAGTCTGTGCCGGTTGCCTGTCTGCCCGTGGCCACGAAGTGGTCGGCGTAGACATCTCCAAGGATAAGATTGACCTGATCAATGCAGGCAAATCGCCCATCGTTGAGCCCGGTCTGGGCGAGCTGTTGAGCCAGGGTATCGAAACCGGCCGACTGCGCGGCACGACCAACTTCGCCGACGCCATCCGCGATACCGACCTGTCGATGATTTGCGTCGGCACGCCGAGCAAGAAAAACGGCGACCTGGAGCTCGATTACATCGAAGCCGTGTGCCGCGAGATCGGTTTTGTCCTGCGTGACAAAACCACCCGCCACACCGTGGTCGTGCGCAGCACCGTACTGCCGGGCACCGTGGCCAACGTGGTGATCCCGATCCTCGAAGACTGCTCCGGCAAAAAAGCCGGCGTCGACTTCGGTGTCGCGGTCAACCCGGAATTCCTGCGTGAATCCACCGCCATCGCCGACTACGACCAGCCACCGATGACGGTCATCGGCGAGTTCGACAAAGCCTCCGGCGATGTCCTGCAGTCGCTGTACGAAGAACTCGACGCACCGATCATCCGCAAGGACATCGCCGTTGCCGAAATGATCAAGTACACCTGCAACGTATGGCACGCCACCAAAGTGACGTTCGCCAACGAAATCGGCAACATCGCCAAGGCCGTCGGCGTCGACGGTCGCGAAGTGATGGAAGTGGTATGCCAGGACAAGACCCTCAACCTGTCCCAGTACTACATGCGCCCAGGCTTCGCCTTCGGTGGTTCGTGCCTGCCCAAAGACGTGCGTGCCCTGACCTACCGCGCCAGCTCCCTGGACGTGGAAGCGCCGCTGCTCAACTCGCTGATGCGCAGCAACGAGTCCCAGGTACAGAACGCCTTCGACATCGTCTCCAGCCACGACAAACGCAAAGTCGCCCTGCTGGGCCTGAGCTTCAAGGCCGGCACCGACGACCTGCGCGAAAGCCCGCTGGTTGAACTGGCCGAAATGCTGATCGGCAAGGGCTTCGACCTGAGCATCTACGACAGCAACGTCGAGTACGCCCGTGTCCACGGTGCAAACAAGGACTACATCGAAGGCAAGATCCCGCACGTGTCGTCCCTGCTCAACTCGGACTTCGACGATGTGATCAACAACTCCGACGTGATCATCCTGGGCAACCGTGATGAGAAGTTCCGTGCCCTGGCGCAGAACGCACCACACGGCAAGCAAGTGATCGACCTGGTGGGCTTCATGTCCAAGGCCACCTGTGCCACAGGCCGTACCGAAGGCATTTGCTGGTAACAGCAACGGCAAGTTCCGGGCTGCAAGCGTACCTATCCCCAGCGCTTGCAGCCGGGAGCCTTCTTCACCTTCGGATGACGCTTATGTCCAAGTTAAAACACGTACTGCTCCAATCCGCCGGCTGGCTGTTCTTTTTGAGCCTGCTGATGGGACTCGCCCTGCTCTTGCCGGCGAGTACGTTCGACTCCGAGTCGAAGAATTTTATTTTCCTGATTGGCGCCGTCGGCATCTGGCGCTACTCGATGGGTGCTACGCATTTCTTTCGCGGCATGCTGTTCCTGTACGTGGTCTACCCGCACCTGCGCCGCAAAGTGCGCAAGCTGGGCAAGGCCGCCGACCCGTCCCATGTGTTCCTGATGGTCACCAGTTTCCGTATCGACGCGCTGACCACCGCGCAGGTCTACAGCTCGGTGATCCGTGAAGCCATCGAATGTGGCTTCCCCACCACCGTGGTCTGCTCGCTGGTGGAAATGTCCGATGAGCTGCTGGTGAAGAGCCTGTGGGAACGCATGAATCCACCGGAACACGTGAAGCTCGACTTCGTGCGCATCGCCGGCACCGGCAAACGCGACGGCCTGGCTTTCGGTTTCCGCGCCATCTCCCGCCACCTGCCGGACGACCGTGCCGTGGTTGCCGTGATCGATGGCGACACCGTGCTCGCCGAAGGCGTGGTTCGCAAGACCGTGCCGTGGTTCCAACTGTTCGGCAACGTCGGCGGCCTGACCACCAACGAGTTCTGCGAAGTGCGCGGCGGCTACATCATGAGCGAGTGGCACAAGCTGCGTTTCGCCCAGCGTCACATCAACATGTGCTCCATGGCCCTGTCCAAACGCGTGCTGACCATGACCGGCCGCATGTCAGTGTTCCGTGCCAGCGTGGTCACCGACCCGGGCTTTATCGCCGACGTGGAAAGCGACTCGCTGCAACACTGGCGCCTGGGCCGCTTCAAGTTCCTCACCGGCGACGACAAGTCCAGCTGGTTCAGCCTGATGCGCCTGGGCTACGACACCTTCTACGTGCCGGACGCCGCGATCAACACCGTGGAACACCCGCCGGAAAAGAGCTTCATCAAGGCCAGCCGCAAGCTGATGTTCCGCTGGTACGGCAATAACCTGCGCCAGAATTCCCGTGCCCTGGGCCTGGGTGTGCGTCGGCTGGGCCTGTTCACCAGCATCGTGCTGTTCGACCAGCGCGTGTCGATGTGGACGTCCCTGCTCGGCCTGACCGTGGCGATCATCGCCACCTTCAAATACGGCGGCGCCTTCATCCTCGCGTACCTGCTGTGGATCGGCATCACTCGCCTGATTCTCACCCTGCTGCTGTCGTGCTCCGGCCACAAGATCGGCCCCGCGTACCCGGTGATTCTCTATTACAACCAGATCATGGGCGCGCTGGTGAAGATCTACGTGTTCTTCCGCCTCGATCAACAGTCCTGGACCCGCCAGGACACCAAACTGACCCGCGATTTGGCCAGCTTTCAACGTTGGTTCAACACCTGGTCGTCTCGGACCATGACCTTCTCCGCCGGCAGCATCTTCGTTGCCGTGTTGCTGATGATGGTCTGACCCTGCCAAGCCTGAATTAACTCTAGGAAATTGCCCTGATGAACAGCCAAGTAAATGCCAATGTTGTCCACGAATCCGAAGCCCAGCGCCAACATGCCCGCGTAAAAATCCCGGCCAAGCTGCGCTTCTTCAACACCGACCGCACCCAGACCGAAGCACGGGTGATCGACCTGTCCGCCGGCGGCCTGGCGTTCACCGCCACCCAGCCGTTGACCGTCGGCGAAGTGCACAAGGGCCGCCTGCAATTCGTCATCGATAACCTCGGCCTGGCCATGGACGTAGAACTGCAGATCCGCTCCTACGACCGCCAGACCGGCCGCACCGGTTGCCAGTTCCAGAACCTCGACGCCCAGGATATTTCCACCCTGCGCCACCTGATCACCTCGCACCTGTCCGGTGACATCGTGACCATGGGCGACGTGCTGGCGACCCTGCAACGTGACAACTTCACCAAGGCACGCAAGGTCAAGGACAGCGGCAGCAACATGAGCGCCGCCGGCCGCCTGCGCGCCGTGGTGTTCAGCGCGGGTATCTTCATCGTCGGCCTGGCGGCTTTCGGTTTCGTCTTCAAGTCGGTATACGGCATGTACTTCGTCAGCCATGCCCAGGCCGGCCTGGTGAGCGTACCCGGCATGAACGTGACCATGCCACGCGACGGCACCGTGCAGAGCCTGCTCAAGGGTGACGCGGTCGCCGCCAAAGGCGCGCCACTGGCAACCTTCAGCACCAGCATGCTCGACGTGCTCAAGGGCCACCTGGACGAAGACCAACTGCAACCGGCCAAGGTTGAAGAGCTGTTCGGCAAGCAAATGACCGGCACCCTGACTTCGCCGTGCGATTGCGTGGTGGCGCAGCAACTGGTGGCTGACGGTCAGTACGCCAGCAAGGGCGACGTGATCTTCCAACTGGTCCCACGCGGCAGCCAGGCCAACGTGGAAGCACGCTTCACCTATCGCCAGTTCGCCGATGTGCGCCCAGGTACCCCGGTGAGCTTCCAGGTGGCCGACGAGGAGCAGATCCGCACCGGCACCATCGTCAGCAGCACCAGCCTGAACAGCGCCGACCTGTCCTCCGACATCCGCGTGCAGATCAAGCCGGACGCACCGCTGGACAGCACCTACGCCGGTCGCCCGGTGGAAGTCACCAGCGACCGTGGCCCATCGCTGAACTGGCTGATCGATAAAGCCATGGCTGCGGGTCTTTAATCATGAGCGCCCTTCGAAACCTGCCGGTGCCCCTGGCGCTGGCCATCGCCCTCGCCGGTTGCGCCGGCCTGCCCGACCAACGCCTGGCCAATGAAGCGCTCAAGCGTGGCGACACCGTCACCGCGCAGCAGAATTACCAGCAACTGGCGGACCTGGGCTACAGCGAGGCCCAGGTGGGCCTGGCTGACATCCAGGTAGGCACTCGCGATCCGGCGCAAATCAAACAGGCCGAAGCCACCTACCGTGCGGCAGCGGACACCTCGCCCCGCGCCCAGGCGCGCCTGGGTCGCCTGCTGGTGGCCAAGCCCGGCAGCACCGAGGCCGAACACCATGAAGCCGAAGGCCTGCTGAAAAAAGCCTTTGCCAATGGCGAAGGCAACACCCTGATTCCGCTGGCGATGCTGTACCTGCAATACCCGCACAGCTTCCCGAACGTGAATGCCCAGCGGCAGATCAGCCAATGGCAGGCCGCCGGTTACCCGGAAGCCGGCCTGGCCCAGGTGCTGCTGTATCGCACCCAGGACACCTACGACCAGCACTTGGATGACGTGGAGCGCATCTGCAAAGCCGCGCTGAACACCACCGACATTTGCTACGTCGAACTGGCCACGGTCTACCAGAAAAAAGCCGAGCCGGAAAAACAGGCCGAACTGCTCAAGCAAATGGAAGCCGGTTACAGCCGTGGCACCGTTACCGCACAGCGTGTCGACAGCGTGGCGCGTGTGCTGGGTGACGCCACCCTCGGCCAGCCGGACGAAAAAACCGCCCAGGCCCTGCTGGAAAAAATCGCCCCTGGCTACCCGGCTTCCTGGGTCAGCCTGGCGCAACTGCTCTATGACTTCCCGGAACTCGGTGACGTCGACCAGATGATGAAGTACCTGGACAACGGCCGCGCCGCCGACCAGCCGCGCGCCGAACTGTTGCTGGGCAAGCTCTACTACGAAGGCAAGTGGGTGCCGGCGGATGCCAAGGCAGCCGAAGCGCACTTCGAAAAAGCCGTGGGCAAGGAAGTGGCCGCCGATTACTACCTCGGCCAGATCTATCGCCGTGGCTACCTGGGCAAGGTCTACCCGCAAAAAGCCCTCGACCACTTGCTGACCGCTGCGCGCAACGGCCAGAACAGCGCCGACTTCGCCATCGCCCAGTTGTTTTCCCAAGGCAAGGGCACCAAGCCCGACCCATTGAACGCCTATGTCTTCAGCCAGTTGGCCAAAGCCCAGGACACCCCGGAAGCCAATGACCTGGCGGCCCAGCTTGAAGCGCCCTTGACGCCTGAACAACGCGCCCAGGGCCAACGCCTGGTGCAACAGGAACTGGCCGCCCGCGGCACCCTGGCCCAGAGCACGTTGCAACTGCACGCCCTGGATGAAGAAGACGACGGCGAGGAATCCCTATGAAGCTCAACCCATTCGTCAAGGCCGGCATCGGCCTGACCTTCGCCCTGCTGTGGTCGTGCCCGACCCTGGCCGCGCTGACCGAAGCCAAGAACTTCGGCCTGGAAGTCAAAGCCACCGCGCAGTCCGAAGATGACCGCGACCTCGGCACGCAAAAAGGCGGCGACGTCAACGGTATCGGCCTTGACCTGCGCCCGTGGATCTACGGCGAAAGCGGCGCGTGGAGCGCCTATGCCATGGGCCAGGCGGTGGCGTCCAGCGACATCATCGAGACCGACACGCTGCAACAGTCGGCCGATGACGCGAACCAGCAAACCACCAACAACGACCGCAAGGCCAAGAAAAACTACCTGGCCATGCGCGAGTTCTGGGTCGGCTACAGCGGCTTCACGCCCTACCCTGGCGAGATCCTCAAGCTGGGTCGCCAACGCCTGCGCAATGACGACGGCCAATGGCGCGACACCAACATCGAAGCGCTGAACTGGACTTTCGACACGACCCTGCTCAAGGCCAATGTCGGCGTCGCCGAACGTTTCAGCGAATACCGCACCGACCTCAAGGAACTGTCGCCCAAGGACAAGGACCGTCAGCACCTCTACGCCGACGCCGCCTACCAGTGGACGCCCGGTCAGTGGATCGGCCTGCGCGGTCACCACACCCATGACAACGGCAAGCTGGACTACCCGGAACCGGGCGTGCCCACCGACTCGTTGGACAAGCGCGAAAACGGCGACCTGACCTGGCTCGGCATCGAAGCCAACAGCGACGCCTACAACTGGCGCAATACCAACACCGTCAACTACTGGGCCAGCATCACCGGCATGCAGGGCGACCGCGACACCGTCAACGCGTTGAAAGCCGACGGCAGCCGCCCCGACCAGGCCAAGCGCAGCGATGACGTGAATGGCTGGGCCACCGACCTGGGTATCCGCCTGCGCCTTGACCCGCAGTGGCAAGTGGGCGCGGCCTACTCCCGCGCCAGCGCCGAGTACGAGCAGAACGGCCTGCAAAGCAACCGTTCGAACTGGACCGGCACCCAGTCCCGCGTGCACCGCTTCGGTGAAGCCTTCCGTGGCGAAATGAACAACATGCAGGCCATGAGTCTGTTCGGTTCCTGGCAGCTGCGCGAGGACTACGACGCCAGCCTGGTGTACCACAAGTTCTGGCGTGTCGACGGCAACAAGCCGGTGGGCAGCAACGGTATCGATGCGGTGCAGAACAACACCGACGACGTCACCGGCGCGATCCTGTCCAGTACTTCCCTGCCCCTTGAAGATGGCAAGAAAGACCTGGGCCAGGAGATGGACCTGGTGGTCACCAAGTACTTCAAGACCGGCCTGTTGCCGGCTGCGCTCAGCCAGTCGATCGATGAGCCGTCAGCGCTGGTGCGTTTCCGTGCCGGCGTATTCAAACCGGGCGATGCCTATGGCAGCAACGTCGACTCGTACATGCATCGCGCGTTTGTCGACGTGATCTGGAAATTCTGATGGGAGCCCGCCCAATGAATGCTCAAAGCCTACTCGTCGCGGCAATGCTGTTGGCCAGTGCCACAGCGTTTGCCGACACGGCGGCCAAGGCGCCGACCATCGCCAAGGAACTGCAGCAGGCCAAGACCTACACCATTTCCAGCCCGCCTACCGCGCCGCTGGAAATGGCCAAGCCGACCCTGCCGGACCTGTCGGGCTACACCGCCGCGGCGATGGAAAAAAAGATCGTAAGGACCAAGCCGGGCAAGATCAGCATCCGCCGCATGATGCAGGAAGACGCGCTCAAGGACTTCATCGGCGGTGACAACAAGATGGCCGAATGGGTGGTGCGCCAGCACGGTATTCCCCAGGCGATCTTTGTCGACGACGGCTACATGAACCTCAAGGACCTGCTGGGCAAGGTGCCCAAGCAGTACCTGAGCGAGACCTCGCCGGGTGTGTTCCTGGCCAAGTTGCCGATCGTGGTCGGGCGCAAGGGCATCCTGGAAATCGACAAGAAGACCCAGGAGCTGCGCCTGTCCCAGGAAGGCGGTTCGTTCCTGATCAACGACGGCCAGCTGTTTGTGCAGGACACCAAGGTCACCGGCTGGAGCGAAAAGGCCAACGGCCCGGCGCTGTTCAAGTCGCCCAAGGAATTCCGCCCGTTCCTGCTGGCCTGGGGCGGTACCGAAACCTACATTTCCAACACCAAGATGGCCAGTTTCGGCTACGCCAACAGTAAGTCGTACGGGGTGAGTATTTCCCAGTACACGCCGAACATGGCCAAGGTGCTCAAGCGTCCCGAGCCGACCGGCTGGATCATCGATTCCGAGTTCTCGGACATGTGGTACGGCTTCTACTGCTACGAGACCACGGGCTTTGTGATCAAGGGTAATACCTACAAAGACAACATCGTCTACGGCATTGACCCACACGACCGTTCCCACGGCCTGATCATCGCGGACAACACCGTCTACGGCACCAAGAAGAAGCACGGCATCATCATTTCCCGTGAAGTGAACGACAGCTTCATCTTCAACAACCGCAGCTACGACAACAAGCTCTCGGGCCTGGTAATCGACCGTAACAGCGTGAACAACCTGATCGCCGACAACGAGATCTACCGCAACCACACCGACGGCATCACCCTCTATGAGAGCGGCGACAACCTGCTGTGGGGCAACAAGGTGATCAGCAACCGCCGCCACGGCATCCGCGTGCGCAACAGCGTGAACATCAAGCTCTACGAAAACACCGCGATGGCCAACGGCCTGACCGGTGTGTACGGCCACATCAAGGATTTGACCGACACCGACCGCGACATCGCCCTCGACCCGTTCGACGCCAAAGTCTCGCTGATCGTGGTGGGCGGTGAACTGGCGGGTAACGGCAGCGGGCCGCTGTCCATCGACTCGCCGTTGAGTATCGAGCTGTACCGCGTATCGATGCTGGCACCGACCAAATCCAGCGGCATCAGCTTCTCCGGCGTGCTTGGCGATCGCCAGGAAGAGATTCTCGACCTGCTGGTGCGCCAGCAGAAAGCCGTGCTGATCGACCCTGTCGAACGCCAGACCGAAATGCAGGACTGAGGATGACCCTTATGCACCCACACATGATCAAACTGCTGAGCCTCTCGGGTCTGACCCTCGGCCTGCTCGCGGCCAGCCAGGGCGTACGCGCCGACGACGTCAAGGCGCCGACCTTCACCGCCGAGCCATGCTGCAGCCTGTGCCCGGCCGCCCATGATGCGCGCAACTACACCACGCGCTATCAGCAGAACTTCACCACCCTGGTGCAAGCCCAGGGCGACTGGTTGTTCCGCACCCAGGAAGACCTGCGTACCGAATTCGACACCACCCCGTCCGGCTACAAGCGCATGCAACAGCTGCACGACGCGTTCAAGGCCAAGGGCGTGGAACTGGTGGTGGTCTACCAGCCGACCCGTGGGCTGGTGAACCGCAACAAGCTCAACCCGGAAGAAAAAGCCAAGTTCGACTTCGACAAGGCTCTGGGCAACTACAAGACCATGCTCGGTCGTTTCGCCAAGATGGGCTACGTGGTGCCGGACCTGTCGCCGCTGACCAACGAGCAACTGCCGGATGAGCTGCCGGCCCACGATTTCTACTTCCGTGGCGACCAGCACTGGACCCCGTACGGCGCCCAGCGCACTGCGAAAATCGTCGGTGCCAAAGTGCGTGCGATGCCCGAGTTCGCGGATATTCCCAAGCGTGAGTTCGAAACCAAGCGCTCCGGGCGCATGGGCAAGACCGGCACCCTGCACAACATGGCCGGGCAACTGTGCGGCACCAGCTACGCGATCCAGTACATGGACCAGTTCACCACCGAGCCCAAGGGCGAAGCGGGCGACGGCGACCTGTTCGGCGATTCGGGCAACCCGCAGATCACCCTGGTGGGCACCAGCCACAGCGGCAAGAACTACAACTTCGCCGGTTTCCTGGAACAGGAAATCGGTGCCGACATCCTCAACGTCGCCTTCCCCGGCGGCGGTCTGGAAGGTTCGATGATCCAGTACCTGGGCAGCGATGAATTCCAGAAGAGCCCGCCGAAAATCCTCATCTGGGAGTTCTCGCCGCTGTATCGCCTGGACCAGGAGACCATCTACCGCCAGATGATGGCCCTGCTCGACAACGGCTGCGAAGGCAAGACCGCGCAGATGACCGCGAGCACCACCTTGAAACCCGGCAAGAACGAATTGCTGGTGAACAGTTCGAACAAAGACCTGCGTAATGCCAATCACCAGGTCGATATCCGCTTCGCCGATCCGTCGGTGAAAACCCTGCAAGCCACCCTCTGGTACATGAACGGGCGCCACGAGGACATCAAGATCGAGAAACCCGAGACATCCGATACAGACGGGCGTTTCGCCTTTGAACTGCGTACCGATGAAGACTGGGCCTCGCAGAACCTGCTGGCCGTGGAAGTGCAGGGTCCCGAAGCGGGCGCTGCTGCGCAGAAGGTCGAAGCGAAAATTTGCACACGCAACGTATTCCCGGCCGGTGGTCAACAGACCGCTTCAACTGGGAAATGAGGTTACCTATGCAGAAGTTACTGATCCCTACGCTGCTGGGCCTGGCGATGTTCGCAGGCTCCGTCAACGCCGCCGCACCGCTGCGTCCGCCACAAGGCTATTTCGCACCGATTGAAGCGTTCAAGACCGGCGACTTCAAGGAAAACTGCGACACCATGCCGGCGCCCTACACCGGTCCGCTGCAGTTTCGCAGCAAGTACGAAGGCTCGGACAAGGCGCGTTCAACCCTGAACGTGCAGTCGGAAAAAGCCTTTCGCGACAGCACCGCCGACATCACCAAGCTGGAAAAAGACACCAGCAAACGCGTGATGCAGTTCATGCGTGACGGCCGCCCCGAGCAGCTCGAATGCACCCTGAACTGGCTGGTGTCGTGGGCCAAGGCCGATGCATTGATGTCCAAGGACTTCAACCACACCGGCAAGTCCATGCGCAAGTGGGCGCTGGGCAGCATGGCCTCGGCCTATGTGCGCCTGAAGTTCTCCGACTCGCACCCGTTGGCCAATCACCAGCAGGAATCGCAACTGATCGAAGCCTGGTTCAACAAGCTCGCCGATCAAGTGGTCAGCGACTGGGACAACCTGCCCCTGGAAAAAACCAACAACCACTCCTACTGGGCCGCCTGGTCGGTGATGGCCACGTCCGTCGCCACCAACCGTCGCGATCTGTTTGATTGGGCGGTGAAGGAATACAAGGTCGGCGTGAACCAGGTCGACGACCAGGGCTTCCTGCCGAACGAATTGAAGCGTCAGCAACGCGCCCTGTCGTACCACAACTACGCTCTGCCGCCGCTGTCGATGATCGCCAGCTTTGCCCTGGTCAATGGCGTGGACCTGCGCCAGGAAAACAACGGCGCGCTCAAGCGCCTGGGCGACAAAGTGCTCGCCGGGGTCAAGGATCCCGAGATCTTCGAACAGAAGAACGGCAAGGAACAGGACATGAAGGATTTGAAGCAGGACATGAAATTCGCCTGGCTCGAACCCTTCTGCACCCTCTACACCTGCGCGCCGGATGTGCTCGAGCGCAAGCATGGGATGCAGCCGTTCAAGACCTTCCGCCTCGGGGGCGACCTGACCAAGGTCTATGACCCGACGCATGAGAAAGGCAACAAAGGTTCCTGACGAAACGCGGTAAAAAATGTGGGAGGGGGCTTGCCCCCGATAGCAGGGTGTCATTCAACACAGATGGCGACTGTTACACCGCCATCGGGGGCAAGCCCCCTCCCACAGTTCGAGTCGGTTTCGTCAGTTGGAATGTTGTACGGCCCGCCCCCGATTTTTCGTGGGGGGGTTTGGGGGGGCTCTGGCCCTTGACTGTTGGTTAAACATGGAGAGATCGGGATGGTTTTCTCGTCCAATGTGTTCCTGTTTCTGTTCTTGCCGATCTTTCTCGGCTTGTACTACTTGAGCGGGCAACGCTATCGCAACCTGCTGCTGCTGATTGCCAGCTACGTGTTCTACGCCTGGTGGCGAGTGGACTTCCTGGCGCTGTTCGCCGCCGTGACGCTGTGGAACTACTGGATCGGCCTGAAAGTCGGTGCCGCCGGTGTGCGCACCAAGCCGGCGCAGCGCTGGCTGCTGCTCGGCGTGGCGGTCGACCTGTGCATCCTCGGCTACTTCAAGTACGCCAACTTCGGCGTCGACAGCATCAACGTGATGATGAAGTCGGCGGGCCTTGAGCCGTTCATCCTGACCCACGTGCTGCTGCCGATCGGTATCTCGTTCTACATCTTCGAGTCGATCAGCTACATCATCGACGTGTACCGTGGCGATACCCCGGCGACCCGCAACCTGATCGACTTTGCGGCGTTCGTGGCGATCTTCCCGCACCTGATTGCCGGCCCGGTACTGCGCTTTCGCGACCTGGCCGACCAGTTCAACAACCGCACCCACACCCTCGACAAATTCTCCGAGGGCTGCACGCGGTTCATGCAGGGTTTCATCAAGAAGGTGTTCATTGCCGACACCCTGGCAGTCGTCGCCGACCACTGCTTCGCCCTGCAGAACCCCACCACCGGCGATGCCTGGCTCGGCGCGCTGGCCTACACCGCACAGCTGTACTTCGACTTCTCCGGCTACAGCGACATGGCCATCGGCCTGGGCTTGATGATGGGCTTCCGCTTCATGGAAAACTTCAAGCAGCCCTACATCAGCCAGTCGATCACCGAGTTCTGGCGGCGCTGGCACATCAGCCTGTCCACCTGGCTGCGTGACTACCTGTACATCACCCTGGGCGGCAACCGTAAAGGCACGCTGACCACCTACCGCAACCTGTTCCTGACCATGCTGCTCGGTGGCCTGTGGCACGGTGCAAACATCACCTACATCGTATGGGGCGCGTGGCACGGCATGTGGCTGGCGATTGAAAAAGCCATCGGCCTCAACACCGCGCCACGCAGCTTCAACGTCGTGCGCTGGGCCTTCACCTTCCTGCTGGTGGTGATGGGCTGGGTGATCTTCCGCGCCGAAAACCTGCACGTCGCCGGCCGTATGTACGGTGCGATGTTCAGCTTTGGCGAGTGGTCGCTGTCGGAACTTAACCGCGCCAACCTCACCGGCCTGCAAGTGGCAACCCTGGTGGTGGCCTACGCAACCCTGGCGTTCTTCGGCCTGCGCGATTTCTACACCAATCGCCCTGCCGAGAAGACCAAGCCGGCCGACCCGAGCCTGATCAAGGCCGTGCCGGGCGACAACCCCGGCAGCATCCACGAGCCCGGCTTCACCGTGGGCCAGGATGCCGCTGTGCAACCGGCCTACTGGACCGCTGACTGGCCACGCTACGCCATGCGCGCTGCGGTGCTGCTGCTGTTCGTGGCGTCGATTCTCAAACTGTCGGCGCAGAGTTTCTCGCCGTTCCTTTACTTCCAATTCTGAGGGAGCCGACCATGACCCGTTCATTACGCGTCCTCTATATCGGCCTGTTCCTGGTGGTGTTGCTCGCCCTGGGCGCCTGGTCGCTGCGCAGCTTCTTCGGCTTCAGCACCAATGCCGACGCCACCGTGCTCAACGGTCGCTGGACCAAGGCGGTCGAGACCCACTACGACGACCAGTTCCCGATCAAGCGCCTGGGCACCAACCTGTGGGCGGCGCTGGACTACAAGCTGTTCAATGAAGGCCGTCCCGGCGTGGTGCTGGGCCGCGATCACTGGTTGTACAGCGACGAGGAGTTCAACCCCGCCGTCAACGAAGACCAGAACCTGGAAGGTAACTACGCGCTGGTCGAAGGCGTACGCCAGAAGCTCAAGGCCCAGGGCATCCAACTGGTGATGGCGATCGTGCCGGCCAAGGTGCGCCTGTACCCGGAACACCTGGGTGAAGTGAAGCCGGCGAGCATCCACGCCAACCTGTACCAGGACTTCCACGCCCGTGTCGCCGCCGACAAGATCATCGCCCCGGACCTGCTCGGCCCGCTGCAACAGGCCAAGCTCGGCGGCAAGCAGGTGTTCCTGCGCACCGACACCCACTGGACCCCGGACGGCGCTGAAATCGCGGCCAAGCAATTGGCCAAGACCATTGCCGCCAAGACCCCACTGAGCGGCGAGCCCCAGCGTTTTGTCACCGAGGCCGAGAGCACCACACCGCACAAAGGCGACCTGCGTCTGTTCCTGCCGCTGGACCCGCTGTTCGAAAACCTGATGCCGCCGCAAGAGCCGCTGCAAAAACGCGTCACGCACCTGGCCGAAACCAAAGGCGACGACGCGCTGTTCAGCGACAGCGAAACCCCGGTGGCGCTGGTGGGCACCAGCTACAGCGCCAACCCCAACTGGAATTTCGTCGGCGCCCTCAAGCAAGCCCTGGGCAGCGACGTGGTCAGCTACGCCGAAGACGGCCACGGCCCGATCCTGCCGATGCTCAGCTACCTGAAAAGCGATGACTTCAAGAACAGCCCGCCCCAGGTGCTGATCTGGGAGTTTCCTGAACGTTATCTGCCCGTGAACAACGAAATCGGTGATGCCGACCCCGCGTGGGTTGCGCAGCTTAAACAAACCGGTTCGCGCCAACAGAACATGGCCATCAACACTAAATCCGAGACGCCCGACCGGGCGCAAAACTGAAAGAGAGGTAACTCACATGACTTTCACTACAACTCCTCGTCGTCTCGCTAAAACCCTGGCCATCGCAGCCGGTTTGAGCTTCGTATCGATGTCCGCCTTCGCCGGTGGCGACGCCGCCCTGTACGGCCCTACCGCGCCAAAAGGCTCGAGCTTCGTGCGCATCTACAACGCCAGCAACCAGGAAGTCAGCGCTACCGTCGGCGCCACCAACCTGAGCGACGTGGCCCCACTGGCCAGCAGCGACTTCAGCTTCATGCCCGGCGGTGACTACAGCGCCAAGGTCGGCAGCCAGACCGTACCGGTCAAGCTCGCTCCGGACCACTACTACACCCTGGTCAACAGCGGTAGCGGCCAGCCACAACTGATCGAAGAACCGCCGTTCAAGAACAAGCAGAAATCCCTGGTGCGCGTGCAGAACCTCAGCGACAAGGCCCTGACCCTGAAAACCGCCGATGGCAAGACCGATGTGGTCAAGTCAGTGGCAGCCAAGGGCCGTGGCGAGCGTGAGATCAACCCGGTGAAAGTAAGCCTGGCGTTGTATGACGGTGACAAGAAAGTCGGCGATGTGAAGCCGGTTGCGTTGGAACGCGGTGAAGCGGCGGTGCTGTATGTGACGGGCTCCGGTTCGAGCCTCTCGCCAGTCTGGGTCAAACGCCCAGTGTCGACCCGCTAAAGCATTTTTCCGGGTTGGTTGAGACCAACCCGGACCGAGACAAAAACAAGAGTGAAACGACAAACCTTCGTAGCTCTGACCCATATCGATTCAAGGAGAAACCCCCATGATTCCAGTCATCCTTTCCGGTGGTAGCGGCTCACGTCTTTGGCCGCTTTCCCGTAAACAGTTCCCTAAACAGTTCCTGGCCCTGACCGGTGAACACACGCTGTTCCAGCAGACCCTGGAGCGCCTGGTGTTCGAAGGCATGGACACCCCGATCGTGGTCTGCAACAAGGACCACCGCTTTATCGTCAACGAACAACTGGCCGCCCGTAAGTTGGAAAGCCAACGCATCCTGATGGAGCCGTTCGGCCGCAACACCGCCCCGGCCGTGGCCCTCACCGCGATGATGCTGGTCAACGAAGGCCGTGACGAGCTGATGCTGGTGCTGCCCGCCGACCACGTGATCGACGACCAGAAAGCCCTGCAACGCGCCCTGGCCCTGGCCACCGTGGCCGCAGAGCGTGGCGAGATGGTGCTGTTTGGCGTGCCGGCCACCCGCCCGGAAACCGGTTATGGCTACATCAAGTCCACCAACGATTCGCTGCTGCCCGAAGGCGTGAGCCGCGTCGAGCAGTTCGTGGAAAAACCCAATGAAAAACGCGCGGTCGAGTTCGTCAAAAGCGGCGGTTACTTCTGGAACAGCGGCATGTTCCTGTTCCGCGCCAGCCGCTTCCTCGAAGAGCTGAAAAAGCACGACCCGGACATCTACGACACCTGCCTGCTGACCCTGGAACGCAGCGAACAGACCGCCGATACCGTGTCGTTCGACGAAGCCACCTTCGCCTGCTGCCCGGACAATTCCATCGACTACGCCGTGATGGAAAAAACCCAGCGCGCCTGTGTGGTGCCACTGAGTGCCGGTTGGAGCGACGTGGGCTGCTGGGCCTCGCTGTGGGCGGTCAACGACAAAGACGTCCACGGTAACGTCAGCAAAGGCGACGTGGTGATCCAGGACAGCCGCAACTGCATGATCCACGGCAACGGCAAGCTGGTGTCGGTGATCGGCCTGGACAACATCGTGGTGGTGGAAACCAAGGACGCGATGATGATTGCCCACAAGGACAAGGTCCAGGGCGTCAAGCAGATGGTCAACACCCTCAACGACCAGGGCCGCAGCGAAACCCAGAACCACTGTGAAGTGTACCGTCCGTGGGGCTCCTACGATTCGGTGGACATGGGCGGCCGCTTCCAGGTCAAGCACATCTCGGTCAAGCCGGGCGCGTGCCTGTCGCTGCAGATGCACCACCATCGCGCCGAACACTGGATCGTGGTCAGTGGCACGGCAGAAGTCACCTGTGACGAGAACGTGTTCCTGCTCACCGAGAACCAGTCCACCTACATCCCGATCGCCTCGGTGCACCGCCTGCGCAACCCGGGCAAGATCCCGTTGGAGATCATCGAAGTGCAATCGGGCAGCTACCTGGGTGAAGACGATATCGAGCGCTTTGAAGATATCTACGGTCGCTCCACACCGGTAGAACGTGGCGTGTCGGTGAAAACTATCGCGCAGTAAAACAGTCGTACAAGAAGCCCTCGCCCAGCCCATTGCGTCCCCTATCCGCAGTGGATTGGGTGGGGGCTTTTCTCGTTCAAGGGTTCTCTACACCTATCAGCGGACGCCCCCATTGTGTCCCATCGAATTGACGCCCCAATTTCTTGGGGAAAAGGCGTTGTAATTGCCGCTGGAGTGATCTTTCCCCGCGTTTTTGAATTGATCCTTGCCAAGTTTTTCAGCGGCCTTCCCTCCCCACATAAGCGCCCCACCTGCGGCTTTGGAGGCAAATCCCCCGGAGTTGGACACCGTCTTTCCGAGCACCTTGGCCATTCCCCCGACAACGGTCAGAGCGGCCCCCTGGGCTTTGTCCTTGTTATTGTTGTAGAGCGGTGGGAAGAAGTACGCATTCAGTTTTTCGTTGACGCCTTGCAGAACCGTTTGTCGCAGGTTTGTAAGCCCCATGTTTTGCATACGAGTGAATTGACGCGAGCTGACCTCCTCCCTGGGGGCTTGATCGATTGTTCCCAGCACGACAGGCGCTGATACAGATGCAGGTACTACAGGAGAAATCTGCGCAGGAGCGAGGATGTTTGGAATGGTCATGGTGGATCTCACTTCGTAAGATGACAGTTGGGTTACTGAAGGGCTGACAGAGCGTTTGCGTGCCCGGCTTTTTGTAAAAAGACTCCACACTGGTACGTGTCTCGAAGCCAATAAACACCTGGAGTGGTAGGGTTCAGCGGCGTCGGCAGTCCCACTCGGGCGAGCTCCCGAGGGCGATCGTCGGACGTCCTGCAAGATCGAATTTTTCGGCGCCATGTGCTTGGGCAACCTTGCCTCCCACAATCATCACTAGACCCAAGGCTTTGGAGAGAGGGCAACCGCTGGAAGCTAACTTTTGCCCAGCCTCCTGCACGGCCATGCCGCCCACGGCAATACCCACACCCTTGGCGCTCATGCCGCAGTTACGCGATTGCAGCAGGACTTGCCCCAGGTTTGTCAGCTTCTGAGGCTGCCTACGCGAAAACGGGCGTGCTCCTGCCGCGTCAATCGTTTGCGTGAGCGATGCAGGGAAGGGCTGCTCGGCCGCTTTTGAAGATGTCATAAGCGCGGTCGCCACCGACGCTAGGGAAGAGGTAACCTCAGGAGTAAGAAGGGCTGCAATAGTCATCGTTTATCTCACTTGATCAGACTGCGATGGGTACATCCTGGACAATCCGTACCTCCCTGTTATAGCTCTGTGGACAAAATGCGTGGGCCGGTTCCTTGCACAGGAAAACTGATCCTGCGTTAGGCATCCACACCCGCCCGCGAGTAGGATGTTTTATCCGCATATGAGACTGTCATCATGTTCTTTGGCGTTCTACTGATCATCACTTGGCTGGTCCTGCTACTGCGCTACCCGGCCAGAGCCTTGCCGGTGTCGCTGGCCGCCGCCGTGGGCCTGGGATTCGTGGCGATCTGGGTGGTATGGCTGGACAACCGCGAAGCCTCGCAACTGGCGCGCCTGGAACTGCGCATCAGCTACGCCCCGCAAGAGTGCCCGGCCGACCGCCCGCTCAAGTTGACCCTCAACAACGGCAACGATGTACCGCTGACCGAACTGCGCTGGCGCGTCGCCGCCTATGCACCGGGCGACTCGGTCAACCTGGCCGACAACGTCTACGCCGCCCCCCGCTATCGCGGCCCCGGCGAGTTGCAGGCCGGGGCGACATGGGATGACTGCCTGCCCACCCCGCCCTTGCGCCCTGGCTATCGCCCGCAAACCCTGGAATTTCGTGCCGAGCACCTGCAAGGCAGTTTTTCGGACTGACAAAGGATTGATCCATGCCCAACGTAATGATCACCGGCTGTTCCAGCGGCATCGGCCGTGCCCTGGCGGACGCATTCAAAGCCGCCGGCTACACGGTATGGGCCAGCGCCCGCCGCCCGGAAGACGTCGCCGCCCTCGCCACTGCCGGCTTTAATGCCGTCGAACTGGACGTCAACGACAGCGCCGCGTTGCAACAGCTGGCCGAACAACTGGGCGAATTGGATGTACTGGTCAACAACGCCGGTTATGGCGCTATGGGGCCGTTGCTCGACGGTGGCACCGAGGCGATGCAACGCCAATTCGAGACCAATGTGTTTTCCATCGTCGGCGTGACCCAGGCGCTGTTCCCGGCCCTGCGCCGCAGCAAGGGAGTGGTGGTAAATATCGGTAGTGTTTCCGGTGTGCTGGTAACGCCGTTTGCGGGGGCCTATTGCGCGTCAAAAGCCGCCGTGCATGCCTTGAGCGACGCGCTGCGCATGGAACTGGCGCCGTTCGGCGTGCAGGTCATGGAAGTGCAACCCGGCGCCATCAACACCCGTTTTGCGAAAAACGCCGGCGCGCAGGTCGAACTGTTGATCAATGAACAATCGCCATGGTGGCCGTTGCGCGACGGCATCCGTGCGCGCAGCCAGGCTTCCCAGGACAAGCCGACGCCAGCCAATGTGTTTGCGGCGGATGTATTGAAAGCTGTGCAACAACCACAACCGCCCCGTCTGCTGCGCTCGGGCAATGGGAGCCGCGCGTTACCGTTGATGGCGGCGTTGTTGCCCAAAGGGTTGCTGGAGAAGGTGTTGAAGAAACGCTTCGGGCTGGCCGGTTCGCTCTAACCCTTCATAAAGTCAATGAACGCCCGCACCTTCAGGGGCAAATGTCGGGTGTCCGGATACATCGCGTAGATCCCTTGCGGGGCAAAGCGATGGTCCGGCAACAGGCGCACTAATCGTCCGGCGTCCAGGTCATCCTGCACCAGCCATTGCGGCAACACCGCCACACCGTGCCCACGCACGGCGAAGGCTTGGAGAACGGCTGCGCTGTCGGCGACTAGCGACGCATGGCCGGGGCGATAAGAATGTTCGCCGGCTTGTGGATCGGTCACGCTCAACTCCGTCAATCGGCTATGTCCCAGCTTGGGCAACTGTTCCAAGTCATCCAGCGTATCAACCCCTCCAAACTGTGGTGCCGCCACGGCGAACACCTCGAAAGTCGACAACTGCACCGCGCGGTGATTGGAGTCCAGCAAGCGTCCCAACCGAATCGCCACGTCGAAACGCTCGGAGATCAGGTCCGCGTGAGTGGAGGATGTGGATAAGTGTATGTCCAGGTCCGGGTGCAGGCGGCGGAAGGCTTCGACCGCCGGGGCAACCACGGCCAATGCGTATTCGACGGTGGTGGTGATGCGCAACGTGCCTTTGAGTTGGGCATGCTCCGAGCGCGCCTCCTCCACCGCCAGTCGCGCCTCTTCGAGCATGCGTGTGCAGCGCAGGTAGAAGCGCTCGCCGGCATCGGTCAGCGCCAGCTGACGGGTGTTGCGGGTCAGCAGAGTGACGCCCAGTTCTGCTTCCAGACGCTTGAGGTTGAAGCTGACCACGGCGCGAGTCTGGCCCAACAGGTCAGCGGCAGCGGTGAGAGAACCGGCCTCGACCACGGCCTTGAAGGTGTCGAATCGGTCTAGGCTAACCATCGGCGGCGCCCTCCTTTGTCAAAATATTTTTGACAAAGTAACAGGCAAATCGACGTATCCCAAACAGCATGACCCGCCTACCCTGCCCGCTTCACTCGCTGGATCACACCCATGACCTACCGCTCGAAAGTCGCCTGGATCTTTTTATTGGGTTTTGCCCTGGACCTGGTGAACATGTTTGTCGCCACGGTCGCCTACCCGGATATCGCCCACGAACTGCATGCCTCGGTCACACAACTGGCATGGATCAGCAACGCCTATCTGATCGGCCTGACCGTGATCATTCCGCTCAGTGTCTGGTTGGCTGCGGTGATGGGGGAGCGAACGCTGATCGCGGCAAGCCTGTTGCTGTTCGCCGGGGCGTCGGTGATGGTGGGCCAGGCGAGTTCGATTGAAACACTGATCGGCTGGCGTGCCCTGCAAGGGCTGGGCGGTGGCTTGCTGATTCCCGTCGGGCAGGCCATGGCTTACCGGCATTTCCCGGCGGCTGAACGCAGCCAACTGACAGCGCGAGTGATGTCGGTGGCATTGCTGGTGCCGGCGCTGTCTCCGGCTCTGGGTGGTTTGATTGTCGACAACGTGTCGTGGCGCTGGATCTTCTACGCCAATCTGCCACTGGCGTTGATGACCCTGCTGCTGACCGTTCTATGGATAAAACCTGACAGGCCGTCGAGCCGTCGTGTGCCACTGGACGTGGGCAGTATTTTCCAACAGCTGCGCAGCCCAATGCTGCGCACCGCGATGCTGATCTACCTGTGCATCCCCGGTGTGTTTATCGGTACCAGCCTCATCGCCATACTCTATCTTCGCGGCCTCGGGTACGACGCCACACAGACCGGCGCCTTGATGCTGCCGTGGGCACTGGCGTCGGCACTGGCGATTTTGCTCAGCAAAAAACTGTTCAACCGTTGTGGTCCGAAGCCGTTGTTGTTGGCGGGCATGCTGCTGCAATGCCTGGGCATCCTGTTGCTGAATGGCCCTGCACTGATCATTCCAGCCTATTTGTTGATGGGGTTGGGAGGCAGCCTGTGCAGCAGCACCGCGCAGACCCTGGCCTTTCTCGATATTCCCGCTGAACGCATGGGCCACGCCAGCGCCTTGTGGAACATCAATCGGCAAGTGAGCTTCTGCCTGGGCGCAGCCATACTCAGCGCACTGTTGTCGGCCTTGGATTCCTTCGCCATAACCTTCACGATGGCGGCAGCCCTGACCCTGCTGCCTCTTTTTGCGGTGCTGCGTCTGGATACGTCCCGAATACGCGCATTGCTTCACCCTGCCAGCGAGCCTCACCGATGATCGATTACAGCGATTTTTTTGACGAAGTGATCCAGACCCATGTCGAGATCGAACAATGGTTTGCCGGCGTTGCGCCCGAAGGCACCTTGCAGAACCTGCTCGCGCGCTTCTCCCCGGAATTCAGCATGGTTGCCCCGGCGACCGGCGCACGGGTGAATGCGGCCGGGGTCAATGCCCTGTTCACTCGCTTGGGCGGCATGCGCCCGGGATTGAAAATCACCTTGAGCGAGATGGCCGGTATCGATCGCCATGCACGTGGCGCGACGGTGACTTACCGCGAGCATCAGGTGGACGCCAGCGGCACGCAGACGGATCGCCGCGCAACCGTGGTGTTCGAGAAGCAGGCCAGTGGTGCACTGTTGTGGCGCCATTTGCATGAAACGTTTATCGCGCAATGACATAGCTACTCAGGCCGCGTCCTACAAAAAACAGCGAACGGCCTGACATCATTACAAGTAAACATTCCCCAGCCTCCTTCACCTCTGTCGACTCACAGGTGAAAGGATGCCCAGGGATTTTCTGCAAAGCGGTGTGCCGCAAGCGCATACCACTACTCGCCAGCGGCTGACCAGTCTGCTGGACCTGCCCAAGCTCTATCGAACCATAGACGCCGACCCGGCCATCGTCGGGGCCGCAGTGGTGCATATCGGCAGTGATTATCAGGTGACGGTACTGCGTGAGTTTGTGCCGCTGTGCAGTATCAGGCCCAAGCGCGTGATGTTGCGGGAAATGGCGGGGCCGATCAGGGCGGCAGAAGAATATGCGCAGCTGGCGGCAAGTTCGCCGCGTGAGTCGCAGGTGTGGAAAGAAGCATCGGGGATGGCTCTGTCATGCGGCGGCGCTGTGATCGGAATCATCGTTGCCAAGGCAGGCATCGCGACGGCGCCCCTTAGTGCAGGTTCCAGCCTTGCAGTCAGTTACATTGCTTATACCGCTGCGGCAGCCAGTGGTTTGCAATGTATCAACGGCGTGTGGCGAACATACAGAGAGCTAGCCAACCCGGAACAGAACAATTACTACGACAGCCTGAGTTGGTATCAGGCAATGACGTTAGCACTGGATGGTATTTCGCTGGTCGGCGCGGGAAGTACTTCGTTTGTCACGGTCAAGACCGTTATGACAATAAAGAACACGACGGGTCGTGACCTGTCCGACATATTGAGGCGCATGAGCCGCCAAGAACGCGCAAAGCTGACAAACGAAGTTCTGCGCCTGCAAAACCCTCGTCATCCTCGCGAACTGATTCGGCTGAAGCAGTTGGCCGGAAAACTCCCCAAGCGCTTCACCAACGCCCAATTACGCCGCAACATTCTCATTCAACTGGCAGACCAAGTGGGTGCCGCTTTTGCAATAGCCGGCAGTGTCCTGTCCGGAAACATCAACCATCTCGTTATCGCGCTCTACGAGGAGTTCGACAGCCATGAGCATTAAGAAAGCCCCTGCGCCAACACCGCGAACATGGTGCAATGACACCAAGCGTTTCGCTTTCACGGTGGGAACTGCAGTGTCCATGAACTTGGTCAGCAGTTCAGGCAACCTGTCACACAGCCTGTCGTATTACACCCGAATCAACTATCTCCCCAGCGCATACGCGATAGCAGCGAGCCTGATATTGGTGCTGGTAATGTGCATGGGATTAGCCCTGGTGGTACGAGGGTTACGCTCAGGGCCGCCACTACTTGTGTGCACCGCAGCCCTGAATGCATTGCTTGCGGCAGACTACCTGGGGAGCCACCCGGTTTCTATGTTTGCACTGTTTCCCTTGTTTCAATCTCTGGTCTGCCTGCTGATGCTCAATACACGAAATCACCGCCGATACGTCAGCATAATGCGGGTCAGACGGCGACGCGAAGTGCGGGCCAACGCACGCCGCCAATAGCCGACCTCAACCTCCCGACAACTCCCGCACAATCACCGTGCACGTAATCCCCGCCGCCAACAACACCCCCTGCGGCACTTCATCGATATGAATCCGCACCGGCACCCGCTGGGCCAGGCGCACCCAGTTGAAGGTCGGGTTCACATCGGCAATCAGCTCGCGGCTCTCGGGGTTGTCGCGGTCGTAGATGCCGCGGGAGATACTTTCTACGTGGCCCTTGAGGGTCTCACCGCTCATCAACTGCATATCGGCTTTGTCACCGACCTTCACATGGGGCAGTTTGGTTTCTTCGAAGAAGCCGTAGACCCAGAACGAATTCATATCCACCACCGCCATCTTGGCTTCGCCGATGCGTGCGTAGTCGCCTCGGTGCACGTTGAGGTTGGTGACATAGCCGTCCACCGCCGCCAGCACCCGGGTGCGTTTCAGGTTGAGTTCGGCGGCTTCCAGTTGCGCCAACGCATGCTGGTAATCGGCCAAGGCGGAGTCGGCGATGTTGCTGGCGTCGTCACGGTTTTCTTTCGAAATCACCAGCGCATCCAGGTCCGCCCGGCGATGGGCGTTGACCTTGCGCATTTCCCAAGTGGCTTTGCGCGACGCGACCAGCGATTGCGCCTGCTTGACCGCAATGCGGTAGTGCTCGGGATCGATCTGCATCAACAGGTCGCCCTTTTTCACCAGTTGGTTGTCACGCACCGGCACGTCGACCACTTCGCCGGTGACGTCGGCCGCCACGTTGATGATGTCGGCGCGCACACGGCCGTCGCGGGTCCACGGGGTTTCCATGTAATGCACCCACAACGTGCGGCCAATCCAGATGGCCAAGGCCAGTACCAGCAAGGTCGCGAGCAGGCTGAAAAACTTTTTCATCGGGGCATTCTCAACGGTAGACGCTCAGCGCCAGGGCGCCGAACAGGCAGACGAACAGGCTCAGGCGCAGCAACGCCGGGTGCCAGAAAAAACGGTACAGGTCGAACCCGGCCAGGAAGCGATCCACACCCCAGGCCAGCCCGGCCGCGATCAGGAACATCAGGGTCATGGTCGGCATATAGATGCCGTGGAAGGCGATTTCACGGGGCATGCGCAGTTCCTTTAAAGGCAGCGAGTGGCGATTGCGGGTCGAGCAATGAAGTGCGGATAAAGTGCAGGTAGCTTTTCACCCGGCGCAGGGCCGACGTGTCGAAGTGCGGGGCGAAGGGTTCGTCGGTAGCCTGTACGCGGCTGATCGCATGGTCGACGGCGATGAGGCCGCGCTCCAGGTTGCTCGCGCTGGGTTGCAGGAACAGCCGCACCAGCGAGCGGCCCATCACGCGGATCGCCTGGCGCCACGGCTGGGACTCGGCGTATGCCGGGTGCACCGGCAGAATCGCCTGTTCCTTGCGCAGCTCAATGATCGCGTGACCGACTTCCAGCACCACGAACATCCAGCGCAGCAGGTCGCGCTGCACTTGCGGCTGGCCGACGGCGAGGCCGTAGGCCTGGTGCAGCAGGTCGCGGGTGCGGCTTTCAAAACTCGAGGCCAGGCCCTTGAGCTTGCCGCTGATCGCATACACCACCTGTTCGCGCAGGTCCTGCTCCAGGCGGCGCCACAACCAGCGGCTGTTGGGCGGCAGGATGATCGCCCCCGCCGCCGCGCACACCAGCATGCCGATGACCATGGCGATGTAGTCGTTGATAAAGGTGTAGGGGTTGTAGACCGTGAGGTTATCCGGCACCGAACCGGTGCTGAAGAAGATCAACAGGCCTACCCCGACACCCGCGTATTGCGGACGTGAAGCGAGAAACGCGCCGAAGATGATCACCGGCGCAAGCATCACGCACAGCAGCGGGAAACCGTCGATCCAGGGGAACACGAAGAACATTTCGACAAAGCCCACCACCGCACCGAGCAACGTGCCGCAGGCCATCTGGAACGCCATGCGCTTCGGGTTCGGCGTGGCGGCGGACAGGCCCACGGTGGCGGCGGCAATCAGGGTCATGGTCGCACCGCTGGGCCAGGCGGTGGCGACCCAGTAACTGCCGAGTACAACCAAGATAAACGACGCGCGAATCCCCGAGGCGGCGCAAGCCAACCAGTTGGTCTTCGGGATAAAGGTTTCGTCCCACTGCTCGCGCGCATGGCTGTGATCGGCCAGGGACGCGTGGGTTTGCGCGTAGTTGTGCAGGTCGTCGACGAAGCGGTAGAGCAGCTCGTAGGCGGTGTGGAAATCCAATTGTTCGGCTTCGGCGGGGTCGCCTTTCTGGAAGGCGGTGCGCAGGCTACGGACCTTGGCGGGCAAGCCGTCCTTGTAGGCGCTCAGTTGATTGACCAGGCGCGCCGCGTCGGGGCTGGTGAGCGCACGGCCCGAAAAACCATCGAGCACTTCGGCCAGGTCTTGCAGGCCGGGTTTGATGGCCGCGACAACATGGTCGGCGGCATCGCTGCGCAGGCGCTCGAGCAACTGGTGCAAGGCATTGAAGCGCGTGGTAAGGCTCATGAACTCGCTGTTGAGGCGACTGAGCCGACCATTGCGCCGGCGCATGTGCGGGTCTTCAAACACCGTGACACTGCGCAGCCCTTCCAGGCCCACGGCTTCGGCGATGAAGCGCACGTTGCTGGCCTCGAACCCTTCACGCTGGCTGCGCCCGCGCAGGCCATCGGTGACGAACAGCGCGAACACCCCAAAGCGCTGGTACAAGGCATTGCGCATGGCGGCGCTGGAGGTTTGCGGCAGGATCGCGGCGCTGACCAGCGTGGCGCACAGAATCCCCAGGGAGATTTCCAGCACCCGCCACACCGCTGCCATGAAAGCACCGTCCGGATGCGCCAGCGCAGGCAGGCCGACCATCGCTGCCGTGTAGCCGGCCAGTACGAAACCATAGGCGCGAAAGTTACGATTGCGCGTGGCACCAGCGGTGCACATGCCCACCCAGATCGCCAAGGCACCAAGGAACAACTCGGTGTTCTGCGCAAACAAGGCGATCAGCAGCACCATCACCGCCGACCCCGCCAGAGTGCCGAGGAAGCGATAGAAGCTCTTGGCGAACACCTGGCCGCTTTGCGGTTGCATCACGATAAACACGGTGATCATCGCCGTGCGCGGTTGCGGCAACTCCAGGCGCATGGCCAACCACAGCGTGAGGAACGCGGCGGCCAGCACCTTGAAGATATACACCCAGGTCACGCCGTCGCTGCGTACCCAGTCGAAAAAACCACGGCGCCACTCAAGGGCATGCAGCCAGCGCAGCGGTGCAGGCAAGGGAGTCATCAAATCCTACTCAGTGATCGAACACGGCCAGTGCCGTCGGGGTCTTGCTCGGGAGGGTCTTGGCGTCTTGCGGTACGTCGCTGCCAGCACCGAGGCCGCCGCCCAGGGCGGTGACCAGTTCGGCGTGGGCACTCAGTCGGGCGGCCTGCACCTGTTGCTGCACCTGTTGCTGGCGGAACAGCAACGTCTGCGCATTCAGCACATTGAGGTAGTCGGTGAGGCCGCGCTGGTAGGCGATCATCGCGATGTCGTAGGTTTTCTGCGCCGAGGCCACCGACTGCGCGGCGAAGGACGCTTGTTTGTCCATGGACTCGCGACGGATCAACTGGTCGCTGATGCCTTTGAGCGCGTTGACCAGCGTCTGGTTGTACTTGGCGACCGCGATGTCATAACCGGCGCTGGCTTCACCCAATTGCGCACGCAGGCGCCCGCCGTCGAAGATTGGCAAGGTGATCGCCGGACCGACGTTGTAGTTGAATTTCTTGCCCGCCAGGAACTCCAGCATGCCGCCACCGGTGGCCATGTAGCCGAGGCTGCCGACCAGGTCCACGTTGGGATAAAAACCGGCGTGGGCCACGTCGATGCCACGGGCCTGGGCCGCGACCTGCCAACGACTGGCGACCACATCCGGACGCTGGCCGAGCAACTGCGCCGGCAGGCTCGATGGCAACTTCAAGGGTGCGGCGAGGGACAGGCTCGGGCGCTGCAGTTGCGCACCCGCCCCTGGACCTTTGCCTGCCAGAGCCGCCAGCTGGTTGCGGCTCAGGGCGATGTCTTCGTCCAGGGCATCCAGTTGACGATGGGTTTCAGGAAGCGGGGTTTCGGCCTGGCTGACGTCGAAGTGGGTGCCGATCCCCGCGTCCAGGCGTTTGTTGGCCAGGTCGAGAATCTGCTGCTGTTGTGCCAGCGTGGCCGCGACGATATCGCGGTTGGCGTACTGCAACGACAGCTGGATATAGGCGCGCACCACGTTGTTCTGCAATTCGAGCTGAGCCTGGCGCGCCTCGGCGGCGCTCATGTGGGCCAAGTCGACGGCACGTTCGCTGGCATTGCTTTCACGGCCCCACAGGTCGAGGGCGTAGCTCAGGCCCAGGGACGCATTGTTGTCCCAGGTGTTGGCACCGCTCAGCTCACCGGGACCATAGAACTGATCCTTCGGCCAGTTGTGACGCTTGAGGGTCGTGTCGCTATTGATCTGCAACGACTCGGCCGACTCGGCAACCCCGGCCATCGCCCGTGCTTCACGCACCCGTGCAGCGGCCATGGCCATGCTTGGGCTGTTTTCGGTAGCGAGGGCGACCCAGCGGTTCAGTTGGGGATCGCCGTAGGCTTGCCACCAGTGTGCGGTGGGCCAGTGGGCGTCTTGCGCGGCGCTCTGGATGGCGTCGTCGGTAGCCAGGTTATTGGCGTTGAGGGACTGGCCTTGAGGGGCTACTCCTCCGGTTCCGATGCAGCCGCTGATTGCGAACGATAAAGCCCAAACACTGAGAGTCTTGAGCTCTCTGCTGATGCGACGCGGCACTGCTGTGAATTCCTGAGAGGGTGTTGCGGGGAGAGGTGGCGCAATTCTAGGCGGCGGCTTGGCGGACGATAAGCTGGCATTCCTGTGAATCTTTGTTACCGTTCAGGCGATAATCCGAGCTGGCGCCAAGGATGTAGGGCTATTTATACCGGCACAGGGACATTCTCCCTACAGCGCGGTGCGCTGCCAGCAAGCACACTAACGAGCATTCCACCCTCTGGAGTGCCCGAATGTTTTCAGTCCTCAACGCACGCCCTTTCGAAGCAGCCATATCCGCCCCTGCACAACAGACCGCTGACGTTCTGCGCAGGCAGCTACACCTCTCGCCAGCACCACTGCAACCCGGTATGCGCCCCCTGGAGCGTGATGTGTGCTGGATTGCGGACAGAGTCCTGGAAAAGCTGGTCCCGCTCGCAGACTATCATCGCGATCGAGCGTCAATAGAGGCGCTTCACCACAAGCTGTCCAGCCGAGAGCCGAGCCTTGAGGTGTCGGTAGAGGCATTACCGGACTTTTACGCGTTTTTCAAAAAGGCCGAACACCTGCTTCGCCGGCACCGCACCTCCAGGGACCCGGACATCGAGGCCGACTATGCACTGTGTCGTGCCCTCAAATGGCAGTTCCGGGCAGCCGTCAGTGCTGGCAAACATCTGCGCCTGACGCAAAAGTTATTACCGGCACTCGCCTATGTCCGCAATGGCGGCGAACGCAGCAACCACCGTCATATCGGCTACAACGTTGCATTGGAACCAACGCAACAGACGCGTGCCGGGCCGCAGCTGGCAGCCGACTCCCGCCTGAAGGTCTGCGCCGACCAGCGCATCAGAAGCACGCGCACCATCAGCCTGCAGGCACAGTTGAAGTCATCGATCGAGAAGCAGTTCCAGACCCACAGCCAACTCGGTATCGGCTATGTTTCGGCTCGCGAATACGAAAACCTGGAACAGTACGCCGATGCGCGCAGCCACTCCGTTCGCACCTCGCTAAGCGAGAGTATCCGTCGCACTGTGAAGAACCTGCCCAGCTTGTTGCGTGATAGCTACAACCTGCAGAAACACTTGGCCTACTCAGCGCTGAGCCAACCCTATGTCAGGGCGGCATTGGCCGACGCAGGCCTGACCGATGTTGAGCTGCCCAGCGTGAGAAACACGTCCCAACCGGTGATCACCGAACGCGGCTTCGCGTTGACGGCCCATAACAAGTCGACGGTGAATGTCTTCAGTGCCCTGCAGGTGAAAACCACGATAAAGCCAACCCTGCAACGCACTCACCGACACATCACCCTGGATATCCTGAGCCTGTATGAAACAGCGCCGGAGTTGGCGCATCGTCGCCTGGCCTCGCACAAGCACTACAACGACGACCCTCTGGCACTGTTGGCCGACATGAAAAACCACATAGACGCCACCAGCAAACAATTCACCCGGCAGGTCTGCACACCCGTGCCAGCGTCCGAGCTGAACGCCACCCGCCACGCCAGCAACAAACAGGCCCAATCATTGCTGGAGCGCTATGTGCTGCTCAAGGCACAGTCGCGCATCGATAGGCCGCTGGAGAATGAAATGTACACGCTGATCCAGCGTCACCCTGCTCAGCTGCGCCCCGATGCGCTGAAAGTCTACAAGCTGACCGCCATCGCCCAGATACAGAGTTTCTCTGCCGGGGTAGCGGCCTCGTCACAGGGCGGGGCGGGCAAAGGCGTGACCATTGAAGTCAGCCAACGCAAGCTCGATGACCCGCACCTGAGCGGTGATTACCTGACAATCGATATTGCCCCTTCAGAATCCCGGCAAGTCGTCAAGGAAATGCTGGACCAAGCACTTGATACCATTGGCGAGCAGACATTCGGCTGGGGACACCTGGTCCGCTCGATCAGCGAATCGCTGCCTGATCCCGCCAGACCGTGGTCCACCCAAGTGCTGGTAAAGATAAAGCACGGCCAACCGGTGGTGCTCTATACCCGTCATACGGAGGACAAAGACCGCAATCTGGTACTGCCGCAACAGGTTGAACAGTTCAGCGGCATCGAGGCGCAGTCGTTGCGCACCCGGCAAACCTTGCACAAAGACCGGTTAGGCAGCGACTCACTGGATCATCTGCTGCCAATCGCCCTCCGCTACCTGGAAAACCCCGATGAGCAGCCGGGCTGGGACGATTACGTAGAGCGGCACGCCGATGACTTTCATGCATTGCTCGACACCCTGGGCCGGCAGGCCCACGGTACGTCGCTGACCGCGGAGATTGACGCACTCAAACGCATCAGCCCGGTACTCGCCCGGGCCGCCGAAACCCTGATACAGCGCGCCCACGCCGCCCTCGACGTGCCTACCGGTGAAAACCGCGCCCGCGCACAGGCGGCATTCAATCACTTGCTACAGGAATACATGCCGCACTATAGGGCGAAAGTCAGTGAGGCCTGGACGTTGTCCTGACTCTTCGCCACCCATGTCGGGAGGGGACAGCGCCCAGCGGATACACACCTGCGCGCAACTTCATGTCACAATTTGGCATCTCCCTTGAGAACACTCCATGGACACTTTGCAAAACATGCGCGCCTTCAGTTGCGTGGCCGAAGCCGGCAGCTTCACCGCCGCCGCCGTGCAACTGGATACCACCACTGCCAATGTGTCGCGCGCGGTCTCCAACCTTGAGGCCCATCTGCAAACCCGCTTGTTGAACCGCACCACTCGGCGCATTGCACTGACCGAGGCGGGTAAACGTTACCTGTTGCGCTGCGAACAGATCCTGGCCTATGTCGAAGAAGCCGAAGCCGAGGCCAGTGACGCCCATGCGCGCCCCGCCGGGCAATTGAAAGTGCACACCATGACCGGCATCGGCCAGCATTTCGTCATCGACGCCATCGCTCGCTATCGCCGCACCCATCCGGACGTGACCTTCGACCTGACCCTGGCCAACCGTGTGCCGGACCTGCTCGACGAAGGCTATGACGTGTCCATCGTGCTGGCCAGCGAACTGCCGGACTCGGGCTTCGTGTCCCAGCGCCTGGGTATCACCTACAGCATCGCCTGTGCCTCGCCGGATTACGTCAAGGCCAAGGGCTGCGCCCATCGCCCCAATGACCTGCTCAACCATGCCTGCCTGCGCCTGGTCAGCCCGGTGATCCAGCTCGACAAGTGGACCTTCAACGGCCCCGAAGGCCAGGAAAGCGTGGCAATCAATACCTCGCCGTTCCTGGTGAACTCGGCCGACGCGATGAAAACCGCGATCACCAGCGGCATGGGCATTGGTCTGTTGCCGGTGTACGCGGCCATCGAGGGCCTGCGCAACGGCACCCTGGTGCGGGTCATGCCCAACTACCGTTCCCAGGAATTGAACCTGTACGCCATCTATCCCTCGCGCCAATACCTGGATGCGAAAATCAAGACCTGGGTGGAATACCTGCGCGGCTCGCTGCCGGAGATTCTGGCGGCGCACCAGGCGGAACTGGTGGCGTATGAATTGAGTGGCAGCCTCAGCGGTGCGCGCCTGGCGAACTGATCTCTCCCAGGTGATACAGATCAGATGTGGGAGGGAGCTTGCTCCCGATAGCGGTGCGTCAGTCACCAGATGTGTTGACCGGTCCACTGCCATCGGGGGCAAGCCCCCTCCCACACTTGGTCCGGTGCTCACATGGATACAGTGACGTCCTGACAACTGTCGGCAGGAATGTTAGCGTGCTTGGCATTCTCCCGTAGTCGATGAGCCCGCCTGCAATGAAAAAGACTGTCCTCGCCTTCAGCCGCGTCACCCCGGCAATGATCGAACGCCTGCAACAGGATTTCGAGGTGATCGCGCCCAACCCCAAGCTGGGTGACATCAACGCTCAATTCAATGAAGCCCTGCCCCACGCCCACGGCCTGATCGGTGTGGGCCGCAAGCTGGGGCGCGAGCAGTTGCAAGGCGCAAGCAAGCTGGAAGTGGTGTCCAGCGTGTCGGTGGGTTACGACAACTACGACGTGGCGTACTTCAACGAGCGCGGAATCATGCTCACCAACACCCCGGATGTACTCACCGAAAGCACCGCCGACCTGGCCTTCGCCCTGCTGATGAGCAGCGCTCGCCGGGTGGCCGAGCTGGACGCCTGGACCAAGGCCGGCCAGTGGAAAGCCAGTGTCGGTGCGCCGTTGTTCGGTTGCGATGTGCACGGCAAGACCCTGGGCATCGTCGGCATGGGCAATATCGGCGCGGCCGTGGCCCGGCGTGGACGCCTGGGCTTCAACATGCCGATCCTGTACAGCGGCAACAGCCGCAAGCCGGCGCTGGAGCAGGAGTTGGGCGCACAGTTGCGCAGCCTGGACGCGCTGCTGGCCGAGGCGGATTTCGTGTGCCTGGTGGTGCCGTTGAGCGACAAGACCCGGCACCTGATCAGCACCCGCGAGTTGGGGCTGATGAAGTCCAGCGCGATCCTGATCAATATTTCCCGCGGCCCGGTGGTAGACGAACCGGCGCTGATCGAAGCCCTGCAAAGCCAGCGTATCCGTGGCGCCGGCCTGGATGTGTATGAGCAAGAGCCACTGGCCGAATCGCCGCTGTTCCAACTGAGCAATGCCGTGACCCTGCCGCACATCGGCTCGGCCACCCATGAAACCCGCGAAGCCATGGCCAACCGTGCCCTGGACAACCTGCGCAGCGCCCTGCTGGGCCAGCGTCCGCAGGACCTGGTGAACCCGCAGGTGTGGAAGGAATGATTTTAGCGGCCCATGCCCCTAAAGCATGGGCCGCTCAAGTCGATAACCTTCCATAGATCGTCATCCCTGATCCACAGAAGGTTTTTATGCCCACCACCAAAGCCCGCGCAGACTCACTCTCGCTTCTGCTCTTTACCTTGCGCAGCGGCAAGCTGATGGCGATCAACCTGCTGAAAGTCAGCGAAATCATCCCGTGCCCGCCGCTGACCAAGCTGCCGGAGTCCCACCCGCATGTGAAAGGCATCGCCACTCTGCGCGGCAACTCGCTGGCGGTGATCGACCTGAGCCGCGCCCTCGGCGAAATGCCCCTGGCAGACCCGGACGGTGGCTGCCTGATCGTCACCGACGTGAGCCGCTCCAAACAGGGGTTGCATGTGCAGGCGGTGAGCAAGATCGTGCATTGCCTGACCACCGACATCCGTCCGCCGCCCTACGGCTCCGGCGGTAACCGTGCGTTTATCACCGGGGTGACCCAGGTGGAAGGCGGCCTGGTGCAGGTGCTGGATATCGAAAAAGTCATCCATGGCATCGCACCGGCGCCAATCGAAGCGGCGCCCACCGACTTGACCATGGAAGAGGCCGAAGTGCTGGGCAATGCGCGCATCCTGGTGGTGGACGACAGCCAGGTCGCGCTGCAGCAATCGGTACACACCCTGCGCAACCTCGGCCTCACTTGCCATACCGCACGCAGCGCCAAGGAAGCCATCGATGTGCTGCTGGAGCTGCAAGGCACAGCCGAGCAGATCAATGTGGTGGTGTCGGACATCGAGATGTCGGAAATGGACGGCTACGCCCTCACCCGCACCCTGCGCGAAACCCCGGACTTCCAGCACCTCTATATCTTGCTGCACACCTCCCTGGACAGCGCGATGAACAGCGAAAAAGCCCGGCTGGCCGGCGCCGATGCGGTGCTCACCAAGTTCTCTTCGCCCGAGTTGACCAAGTGCCTGGTAGTGGCCGCTCAAACCGTGGCGCAAAAAGGCCTGTGAGCGAATACTTCCAACTGCTGCGCCGCGACCTCGCCGGCAGCCTGCCTGCCCCGCTGTGGCCCGCGGATACACAGTTGGATCATTATCGTGACGAGCTTGCACCAGCGATTCATGCGGTATTGCGCATGACCCAGGACCAGGGCGGCGGCCGCGTTCCCCACCTGGAAACCTGGCAGCGCCAATTCACCACCGACGCCGAGTTCGACCCCACGCTGTGCCTGGTGGCGAGCAACCACGACGGTATTCTCGCCGTCGCGCAATGCTGGACCAGCGCGTTCATCAAGAACCTCTCCGTTCACCCTTGCGCCCAGGGCCAGGGGCTGGGCCGCGCCTTGTTGCTGCACAGCTTCCAGGTGTTCAAGCAGCGCGGCGAGCCCTATGTGGACCTCAAGGTATTGGAAAGCAACCTGCGCGCTCGGCAGTTGTATGAGAGCGCAGGCATGAGATTTGTCCTACGCGATGTAGTGACAGAGGACTGACAGGCACTGGCGTGCAACTTGCTTCCACAGAGACAAAACGGTGAACAGAGGTAAAAACCCGTCACCGTTCTTGCGTGCCCTCTGACCTAGCCTGGTGACAGATCTGCCATGAACACTCAATTTTCCTGCGTAGGTTGCGGCAAATGCTGCTCCGATCATCACGTACCCCTGACCCTCGAAGAAGCCCGCCAGTGGGCGGCCGACGGCGGCAGTGTCATCGTCCTGGTGGAAGGTTTCCTCGGTAATGGCCTGGGCCTGCCCCTGCAACAACGCGAACATGCCGAACGCCGTTCGGTGGTCGTGCCCAGCGGCAACACCGAGGCGTTTGTAGCAATCACCTTTGCCGCCTACAACGCCGGCCCCTGCCGGAATCTTGACGAGGACAACCGCTGCCGTATCTATGAGCGTCGCCCGCTGGTGTGCCGCATCTACCCGATGGAGATCAATCCGCATATCCCGTTGAACCCCGCCGCCAAGGATTGCCCACCGGAGTCCTGGGAACAGGGGCCGGAACTGATCGTGGGCGGCCAGCTGATGGACCCTGAACTGGCGCAGTTGATCCAGCGCTCACGTCAGGCCGACCGTGATGATGTGCAGACCAAAGAAGCGGTGTGCGCCTTGCTCGGCATTCGCACTACAGCGCTCAAGGGGGATGGGTTTACCGCTTACCTGCCGGACATGGGCGCGTTTGCCCAAGCGATCGAGTTGGCGGTGGGTCAGCCGTCCGTGGCCAATGAATGGGTGTTCCATGTGTCGGGGATGGACATCGCCGAGCAAGTGCTGGATGCCGGGGCGCAGATTGCCACCGAAGTGCCGGCCAACTATGCGTTTATCTCGTTACGCGCGGCCTAGACCAGAATTCCCGCGCCAATTGCCGTAGATCCTCCGCCAGTGCGGCCACATCGCTTGAACTGAGCCGGCTCTGCTGCCCAGCACTGACGGTGGCCTCCCCGGCATCACGGATGCCGACGATGTTGCGATTGATGTCCTCGCTCACCGTGCTCTGCTCCTCCACGGCGGTCGCAATCTGCTGGCTCATGGCGGTGATTTGCGTGACGCGCTGGCTGATGCCATCCAGTGCGGCGGCGGCCCGCTGCGCCTGTTTGACGCTGGCGTCGACATGCTCGCCACTGTGCGCCATGGCCTGCACCGCGTCCCGTGCGCCGCCTTGCAGGGTGCTGATCATGCGCTGGATTTCATCGGTCGATTGCTGAGTGCGCTGGGCCAGGCCGCGCACTTCATCGGCCACCACCGCGAAACCGCGCCCCTGCTCACCGGCCCGCGCCGCTTCGATAGCCGCGTTCAGGGCCAGCAGGTTGGTCTGCTCGGCAATCGTGCGGATCACTTCCAGCACGCTGCTGATTTCACCGCTGTGGTTTTCCAACTGGTGGATAACCTCCGTGGCCCGCGCCAGCTCCTGGGACAAGCGCAACACCGCATCACGACTTTCATCCACACGCAGGTGACCTTCACGGGTTTCGTTGCCGGCCTGGTCGGCCGCCTTGGACGCCTGCTGGGCATGGTTGGCCATTTCGGCCACGCTGGCGGCCATCTGGTGAATGGCTGCCGCCACCTGGTCAGTCCGGGTCTGCTGGCCAAGGCTGCTGGCGTGACTGTTGTCGAGGTGCTGCACCAACCGTGCAGCGTGGCCGGAGAGGCGCTGGGAGGCATCGTCTATACGCCCTACCACTGCGCCGACCTGGGCTTCGAGCATGTGCAGGGCGAACTCGATCTGCCCGCACTCGTCGCGGCGCCCGGTGTAGATCGCCTGGCTCAGCGGGTTGTCGGCCACCCGGCGCGCGCGCTTTTGCAGTTCAGCCAAGGGCCGCAACATCAGCCGCACGCCAGCCGCCCCCAACGCACACCCCGCCACCAACGCCAGTAACTGCCAGACCAGCGCGTAACCCGTCAGGCCCAAGCCCAAGACCCAGGTCACCGCGCAAGTGGCGATGACCCATGCCGACAGTTTCACGCCCATGCCAACGACCGGCCAGGACAGCCGCTTGCCCGCTCGCAAGCGCGCATACATCCGCTCCGCCACCGCGATCATGCGCGCATCCGGCTTGATACGCACCGATTGATACTCCACGGTCGCGCCCTCTCGGGTCACCGGCGTGGCATACGCGCTGACCCAATAGTGGTCACCGTTTTTGCAGCGGTTTTTCACCATGCCCATCCACGACCGGCCACTCTTGAGGGTTTGCCACATATGGGCGAATGCCTCGGCCGGCATGTCCGGATGCCGCAGGACGTTGTGCGGCGCACCCAACAGTTCGTCACGGCTGTAGCCGCTGATATCAATGAAGTCCTGGTTGGCGTAGGTAATCGCGCTGGTCAGGTCGGTGGTCGAAAGGATGTTGGCGTCGGGGGCAAAGTCCACATTCCGACCGGTGACCGGCAGATTGATCTTCATGGAGAAGCGCGCTCGTGATTGTTGGGGGAGTCGGCAGGGCGTCGACTCTAAGCGCACCGAGGGGGCAAATACTGATCCAGCTCATGTTCCGCGCAATTAATTAGCCATCACGGCCGGTCCAGATGATAAGGCGCGACGATCCGCTGGTATTCGCCATTGTGCTTGAGCTGTTCAAGCGCACGATTCAGCTCGACACGCAGCGCCGTGTCGGTATTGCGCAGCGCAATCGCAACACCATTGCCTAACAGCTCAGCACAAACGGCGGGCCCCAGAAAGTCGAAATCCTGGCCGGCAGCCGTGTCGAGCAGGGCCTCGCGAATTTCCACAGTGCCCTGCAGGGTCGCATCGATATCGCCTGCCACCAGGCTGCGGACCAGCTCGTCGTTGAGCCAGAAACTCTTGATAATCACGCCTTCGCGCGCCCATTGCGAACGAACAAAGGCTTCGCGATTACTGCCCAGCAATACGCCCACTCGCTTGCCCTTGAGCGACCTTGGTGTCGGCATCAGGCCCGAGCTTCGACGGGCGACAAGGCGCGTGGTAAAGGGGTAGAGGTTGTCGGTGAAACTGACCCAACGCCGGCGCAGGGGTGTAGGGGCAATGCCCATGATTGCATCGAATTGCCGCGCTTCAAGACGTCCGAAGTTTTCGACCAGCACCTGGTCGACCCAGGTACAGCGAACATTCAACTGCTGGCAAAGGGCGTTGCCCAACTCGATATTCAAGCCGACCAACTGCCCTTGCGGGTTGCGGCTCTGGAAGGGGGGAAATTGTGCGGCAACGGCGAAGCGGATTTCGCGTCGAGGTTGATCAAGGCCTGCAACGGCATCCACCGCAAGCAACAGGACAAACGCTACACAGAGGTGTATCAGGGCCACAGGAAACGTCCTTTTCCGGAAAGAGCGCCCTCCGCTGCTCCCTGTGGAAAAACCAGGGGTGCAGCGGAAGCTGTGCAAGCTTTCAAGAAATGGTCGCGGGCCTACAAGAAGAAATAGCGACTGGAGCTGTAGGCAACATCCCGCAAATATTACAGTGGATTAATCTTAACGTTTACCCATGGAACGGCGGGTGCCCGGTGGCGCCATGCCCGGGGTCTTGGTGTGGCCATTCTTGGCACCGTTCTTGTACCAGGGCTGGGCGGCATTCTTGGCCCCGACCAGCTCACCCGGCTTGAAGGGGAATTTGAACGCCGGGATCTCGGCTTTTTCAACGCCTTCGGCGCTGGCCGGATCGACGAGGTCGGCCGCTTCAACAGGGGGTTGTGTCGGGGAAGTCATGGAAGCTCCGGAGCGTGCAAGAAATGACGCGGGGCCGGCTTGCGGGCCACGCTGGCGCGCAGTATACCTGCCCGCCTCGGATCTTTAACCACCACCTGTACGAATGGTCTGCCTTTACTGACAGCGCCGTCAGTTAGCAGTCACCTTGCTGACCGGGTTGGCAGGCTATAAAGGCCTCACACACTTCCAATCCTTTGCCCTGGCGCCTCACCCCATGCACATTCAACGCAAAACCGCCCTGATCGTGGCTGTCCTCGTAGTGTTGGCTGTTGCAGCCTGGACCTTGACCCGTCCAGCCAAAGCCAGACTGGCGGCGCCCACGGCGATTCCGGTGCGGGTGGTGAGCGTGGCGCAACAGGATGTTCCGCGTTTTGTCAGCGGGATCGGTTCGGTGCTGTCACTGCACAGCGTGGTGATTCGCCCGCAGGTGGACGGCATCCTCACTAAATTGCTGGTCAAGGAAGGCCAACGGGTCAAGGCCGGCGACCTGCTGGCGACCATCGATGACCGCTCGATCCGCGCCAACCTCGACCAGGCCAAGGCGCAACTGGGCGAAAGCCAGGCGCAGTTGCAGGTGGCGCTGGTCAACCTCAAGCGCTACAAGGCATTGAGCGTCGATGACGGCGTGTCCAAGCAGACCTATGACCAGCAACAAGCATTGGTCAACCAGCTCAAGGCCACCGCCCAGGGCAACCAGGCCGCCATCGATTCGGCCCAGGTGCAACTTTCCTACACCCAGATTCGCTCACCGGTCAGCGGCCGCGTGGGTATTCGCACCGTGGATGAAGGCAACTTCCTGCGCACAGCCGATACCCAGGGCCTGTTTTCCGTGACCCAGATCGACCCGATTGCCGTCGAGTTCTCCCTGCCGCAACAGATGTTGCCCACCCTGCAAGGCCTGATCGCGGCGCCCACCCCGGCCAGCGTCGACGCCTACCTGGGCGCCGATACCGACGGCCAGACCGGCGATTTGCTCGGCGAAGGCCATTTGAGCCTGATCGACAACCAGATCAGCTCCACCACCGGCACCCTGCGCGCCAAGGCCGAGTTCAACAACGCTTCACAGCGCCTGTGGCCGGGGCAACTGGTGACCATCAAGATCCAGACCGCCCTCGACAAAAACGCCTTGGTCGTTCCACCGACCGTGGTGCAGCGCGGCCTGGATTCGCACTTCGTGTACCGGGTCAACGGCGACAAGGTCGAGGTGGTGCCGGTGCAGGTGACGTACCAGGACAGCGACCTCAATATCATCAAGGGCGTGCAGGCCGGGGATGTGCTGGTCAGTGACGGCCAGTCGCGGCTCAAGGCCGGCGCGCAGGTTGAGGTACTCAAGGACCCGCCGCAGGTCATCCAGACCGTCGATGCCAAGGTGCAGCCATGAGCCGTTCGCCGTCAGCCTGGTGTGTCGACCACCCGGTCGCCACCCTGCTGCTGACCTTCGCCCTGGTGCTGCTCGGGCTGATTGCCTTCCCGCGCCTGGCCATCGCCCCACTGCCTGAAGCGGAGTTTCCGACCATCCAGGTGACCGCCACCCTGCCCGGCGCCAGCCCGGACACCATGGCCTCGTCCGTGGCCACGCCATTGGAGGTGCAATTCAGCGCCATCCCCGGCATGACCCAGATGACCTCCAGCAGTGCATTGGGCTCCAGCCTGCTGACCCTGCAATTCACCCTGGACAAGAGCATCGACACCGCCGCCCAGGAAGTGCAGGCGGCGATCAACACCGCGTCCGGCAAGCTGCCCAGCGATATGCCGAGCCTGCCGACCTGGAAAAAGGTCAACCCGGCGGACAGCCCGGTACTGATCCTCAGCGTCAGTTCCAACAGCATGCCCAGCACCGAGCTGAGCGACTACGTGGAAACCCTGTTGGCCCGACAGATCAGCCAGATCGACGGCGTTGGCCAGATCAACATCACCGGCCAGCAACGCCCGGCGATCCGCGTGCAGGCGTCCCCGGATAAACTCGCCGCCATCGGCCTGACCCTCGCCGATATCCGCCTGGCCATCCAGCAATCGAGCCTCAACCTGGCCAAGGGCGCGATCTACGGCGAGAACAGCGTGTCGACCCTGTCGACCAACGACCAGTTGTTCCACCCGGAGGACTACGCGCAGTTGATCGTGTCCTACAAGGACGGCGCACCGGTTCAACTGCGCGATATCGCCAAAGTCATCAATGGCTCGGAAAACGCCTACGTGCAGGCCTGGTCCGGCGACACGCCTGGGGTCAACCTGGTGATTTCGCGCCAGCCGGGCGCAAACATCGTCGAGACCGTCGACCGTATCCAGGCCGAGCTGCCGCGCCTGCAAGCCATGCTGCCGGCGTCGGTGCAGGTCAGCGTGTTGACCGACCGCACCAAGACCATCCGCGCCTCCTTGCACGAAGTGGAAGTCACCTTGCTGATCGCCATCCTGCTGGTGGTGGCGGTGATGGCGCTGTTCCTGCGCCAGTTGTCGGCGACGCTGATTGTGTCCAGTGTGCTGGGCGTGTCGCTGGTCGCCAGTTTTGCGCTGATGTACCTGATGGGCTTCAGCCTGAACAACCTCACGCTGGTGGCAATCGTGATCGCCGTGGGCTTTGTGGTGGACGATGCCATCGTGGTGGTGGAGAACATTCACCGTCATCTGGAAGCGGGCCTCGACAAGCGCGAAGCGGCGATCAAGGGCGCCGGTGAAATCGGCTTTACTGTGGTGTCCATCAGCTTCTCGCTGGTGGCGGCATTCATTCCGCTGCTGTTCATGGGCGGTGTGGTCGGACGGCTGTTCAAGGAATTCGCGCTGACAGCCACCTCGACCATCCTGATTTCGGTGGTGGTATCACTGACCCTGGCGCCGACCCTCGCCGCGCTGTTCATGCGCGCGCCCACCCATCACGCCCACGACAAACCAGGTTTCAGCGAGCGCCTGTTGGCCGGCTATGCGCGCAACCTGCGCCGCGCCCTGGCCCATCAACGCACCATGGCAGCGATCTTTGTGATAACCCTGGCCCTGGCCGTGGTCGGCTATGTGTTTATCCCCAAGGGTTTCTTCCCGGTGCAGGACACCGGCTTTGTACTCGGCACCAGCGAAGCGGCGGCCGACGTGTCGTACCCGGACATGGTCGCCAAGCACAAGGCCCTGGCCGAGATCGTCAAGGCCGACCCGGCGGTGCAAGCGTTCTCGCATTCAGTGGGGGTGACCGGCAGCAACCAGACCATTGCCAACGGGCGTTTCTGGATCGCCTTGAAGGATCGCGGTGATCGCGATGTGTCCGCCAGCCAGTTCATTGATCGCATCCGCCCGAAACTGGCCAAGGTGCCCGGCATCGTGCTGTACCTGCGTGCCGGTCAGGACATCAACTTGAGTTCCGGCCCCAGCCGCGCCCAGTACCAATACGTGCTCAAGAGTAATGACGGCGCGACGCTGAATACCTGGACCCAGCGCCTCACCGAAAAACTGCGCGCCAACCCGGCCTTTCGCGACCTGTCCAACGACCTGCAACTGGGCGGCAGCATCACCCACATCAGCATCGACCGTCAGGCCGCCGCACGCTTTGGCCTGACCGCCACCGATGTGGACCAGGCGCTGTACGACGCCTTCGGCCAACGCCAGATCAACGAGTTCCAGACCGAAATCAACCAGTACCAGGTGGTGCTGGAACTGGACACGCAACAACGCGGCAAGGCCGAAAGCCTGAACTATTTCTACCTGCGCTCGCCGCTGACCAACGAGATGGTGCCGCTGTCGGCGCTGGCCAAAGTCGATCCACCGACGGTGGGGCCGCTTTCCATCAGCCATGACGGCATGTTCCCGGCCGCCAACCTGTCGTTCAACCTGGCGCCGGGCGTGGCGCTGGGCGATGCGGTGATCATGCTCAACCAGGCCAAGAATGAAATCGGCATGCCAACTACCATCATCGGCAACTTCCAGGGCGCGGCCCAGGCGTTCCAGAGCTCCCTGGCCAGCCAACCGTGGCTGATCCTGGCGGCGCTGGTGGCGGTCTACATCATCCTCGGCGTGTTGTACGAGAGTTTCGTGCACCCGCTGACGATCATCTCGACCTTGCCATCCGCCGGGTTGGGCGCACTGATCATGCTGTCACTGATGGGCCAGGACTTTTCGATCATGGCCTTGATCGGCCTGGTGCTATTGATCGGTATCGTGAAGAAGAACGGCATCCTGATGATCGACTTCGCCCTTGACGCCCAGCGCGTGCGCGGGCTGGCGCCTGAAGAAGCGATCTACGAAGCCTGCGTCACGCGGTTCCGGCCGATCATCATGACCACCCTCGCCGCCCTGCTCGGCGCGGTGCCGCTGATGCTCGGCGCCGGCCCCGGTGCGGAAATGCGCCAGCCGCTGGGGATCGCGGTGGTCGGCGGCTTGCTGGTGAGCCAGGCGCTGACGCTGTTCACCACGCCGGTCATATACTTGTACCTCGAGAAGTTTTTCCACCGGCCCATACCAACCCCTGCGTTGGCGACCACAGATTGAGGCCCGGCCCTGGAGCAAAAGGCTCATGCGCGTCCTGATTATTGAAGATGAAGAGAAAACCGCGGACTACCTGCATCGCGGTCTGACCGAGCAAGGCTATACGGTCGATGTCGCCCGCGAAGGTGTCGAGGGTCTGCACCTGGCGCTGGAGAACGACTATGCGGTGATCGTGCTCGACGTGATGCTGCCCGGCCTCGATGGCTTCGGCGTGTTGCGCGCCTTGCGTGCACGCAAACAGACGCCGGTGATCATGCTGACGGCTCGCGAGCGCGTGGAAGACCGCATTCGCGGCCTGCGCGAAGGCGCCGACGATTACCTGGGCAAGCCGTTTTCGTTCCTGGAACTGGTGGCGCGCCTGCAAGCCCTGACCCGCCGCAGCGGCGGGCACGAACCGGTGCAAGTCACCGTCGCCGACCTATGGATCGATCTGATCAGCCGCAAGGCCAGCCGCAACGGCCAGCGCCTGGACCTGACCGCCAAGGAGTTCTCGCTGCTCAGCGTATTGGCGCGACGCCAGGGCGAAATCCTTTCCAAGACGGCGATTGCGGAAATGGTCTGGGACATCAATTTCGACAGCGACGCCAATGTAGTGGAAGTCGCGATCAAGCGCCTGCGCGCCAAGCTCGACGGGCCGTTCGACACCAAGCTGCTGCACACCATCCGGGGCATGGGGTATGTGCTGGAGAGTCGCAATGTCGGCTAACTCCATTGCCTTGCGCCTGAGCGGCATGTTCAGCCTGGTGGCGTTGCTGATCTTCCTGTTGATTGGCGGCGCGCTCTATCAACAGGTGGACCGCAGCCTTGGGCTGCTGCCAGGCGCCGAGCTGGATGCGCGCTACAGCGTGCTCGAATCGTCGGTGAACCGCTTCGGTACGCCGGACCATTGGGTGAAGATCAAGGCCAAGCTCAAGCTGCTGGGTGAGGAAGACAAACGCATCCGCTTCTGGGTGGTGAGCAGCGACCCGAACTACGAGTATGGCAACCCCGATGCGCAGATCCGCGCCTTCGCCGAAGGGCGCACAGGCAAGCGCGACTTGCACCTGGCGGGCTACAAGCACCCGTTCAAGGTGTTGGTGAGTCAGTTCCCGGCCAAGGACCAGCGCCCGCCGCTGCGCTTCATGATCGCCATCGACACCGAGAACTTCCGCGCCACCCAGCATCATTTGCTGGTGGCATTGATCAGCCTGGCCCTGGTAGGGGTGGTGCTGGCGTCGTTGCTGGGGTTCTGGGTGGCGCGCATCGGCCTCAAACCGCTGGGCAAACTCTCGGACGAGGCGCAGAAACTCGCGCCACCGAAGCTCTCCGGGCGCCTGCAACTGTCGCCGTTGCCGCCGGAGTTGAGTCAGTTCGTCAACTCGTTCAACTCCACCCTGGACCGCGTCGAGCAAGCCTATTCGCGCCTGGAGTCGTTCAACGCCGATGTGGCCCATGAACTGCGTTCGCCGCTGACCAACCTGATCGGCCAGACCCAGGTGGCGCTGACCCGTGGGCGCTCGGCCGAGCATTATTTCGAAGTGCTGCAATCGAACCTCGAAGAGCTGGAGCGCCTGCGCTCGATCATCAACGACATGCTGTTCCTCGCCAGCGCCGACCAGGGCAGCAAGGCTACCAAGCTGATCGAAAGCTCCCTGGCTGACGAGGTGGCCACCACTCTCGACTACCTGGACTTCATCCTCGAAGACGCCCAGGTCCAGGTGCAGGTCCACGGGGATGCCGTGGTGCAGATCGAGAAAGCCCACCTGCGCCGCGCACTGATCAACCTGCTGAGCAATGCGGTGCAACACACCGCGCCCGGGCAGGTCATCGCAGTGAACATAGAGGTGCAGGAGCATCAGGTCTCGATTGGTGTGACCAACCCCGGCGAAGTGATTGCCAGCGAGCACCTGCCGCGTCTGTTCGAACGCTTTTATCGGGTGGACGCGTCGCGCAGCAACAGCGGGGCCAATCACGGGTTGGGCCTGGCTATCGTCAAGGCGATTGCGTTGATGCATGGCGGCGATGTGTTCGTGCGCAGTGACGACGGTGGGAATACCTTTGGTATTAGCCTGCCGGTCTAGCACCATGACTGTTGCGATTTGGGCAACAGTCATTATCTTGTTACACTCTGTATCGCACCGCTCACCTGCGTTAATTTGACGCATCGATGAGCGCGACGGCAAAGACAGTTTTCCCGCTTACCCGCATTTCCCTCGACTTATTTCCAGGGCTCTACACTGGGAATCTGTCTTAAAGCCGCTGACGTTCAGCGGCTTTTTTTTGCCGTCAAAAAAGGCCAGGCACCCCCAACGACACTGGCCGTTTCCGATTGACCAAAGGAGCTCCACCGGTGAAGAACTCGCTGACGTTCACCCCGTTATTCCTCGCAATAGCCGCAACGATTCCCCCCCTTGCCCACGCGGCAGACACTACCCCCGCCGACGGTTTCGTCGAAGGCGCCCACCTCACTATCAACACCCGCAACTACTACATGAACCGCGACCGGCGCGACATTCACACCGATGACAGCAAGGAGTGGGGCCAGGGTTTCATCGGTATCTTCGAATCCGGCTACACCCAGGGCACCGTCGGCTTCGGCCTGGACGCCCATGCCATGCTCGGCCTCAAGCTCGACGGCGGTGGCGGCACCGATGGTTCCAGCATCCTTCCGTATGGCAGTGGCAACGGCAAGGCACCCGGCTCGTTCTCCACCGCGGGTGGCACCTTGAAAATGCGCGCATTCGATACCGAGCTGAAGGCCGGCGACCTGTTCCTCAATAACCCGGTGATCGCCGGCGGCGCGACACGCATGCTGCCGCAGACCTTCCGTGGCGTGAGCCTGACCAACCACAGTCTCGACGGCTGGATGTTCGAAGGCGGCCAGGCCAGTTTCACCAAGCTCTACAACCAGAGCGGCCATCGCCGCATCGGCACCAGCTACGGCGCGCTGCCCAACACGGCGGACAGCCAGCACCTGAACTGGGCCGGCGTATCGTTCAGCGGCATCGCCGGGCTGACCAGCAACCTCTACGCCGCCGAACTCAAGGACGTGTGGAACCAGTACTACTACGACCTGGACTACACCTACGCGCTGAATGATCTGGTCAGCCTCAACCCGGGCCTGCATTACTACCACACCCAGGACACCGGCCAGTCGCTGCTCGGAGCCATCGACAACAACACCTACAGCCTGCATTTCACCGTGGGCGTGGGCAACCACAGCGTCACCGCCACCTACCAGCGGGTCAACGGCAACACGCCATTCGACTACATCGCCCAGGGCGACAGCATCTACCTGGACAACTCCCAGCAGTACTCCGACTTCAACGGCCCCAACGAACGCTCATGGAAGCTCAAGTACGCCTATGACTTCGTCGGCCTCGGCATGCCGGGCCTGACCTCGGCGGTGTCCTACATCAGCGGCAAGACCGACCTGACCAAGGTTGATCCGCAAAGCCGTGGCTACAGCGCCTGGTACAGCGCCGATGGCAAAGATGCCAAGCACTGGGAACGCGACATCGACGTGAAATACGTGGTGCAGGGCGGCAAGGCCAAGGACTTGGCGGTGCGCCTGCAATGGGCGACCAACCGCGGTGGCAATGGCTACGCGGCGGTGGATCGGGATGTGGACGAGTACCGCGTGATCGTCGACTATCCGATCAACGTGTTCTGAGGGGTGATTTTTTCTTTTTAACCAAGTATTTAATTTTCATCGGGTAGAACTAAACTGCCAGCATCCTCACCGCTGAAGTCTGCCCGATGAGTCCACGCCCTGTTCGTACCTCACCCGCACACCCTGAGTTGTTACTGATCCTGGGCAGCGGGCTCAGCGTCGCCCTGATTGTGATCATTGTCGCGGTGCTGTTGATGCGCGAACACGCCAGCACGCTCGAAGCGGCCAAGCGGTCTACCACCAACATCGCCCAATTGATCAATGCCGACGTGCTGCGTAACGTTGAACTGTATGACATGGCGCTCAACGGTCTGATTGCGGCCACGCAACGCGAAGACCTGTCCCAGGTTGCCGCCAATATCCAGCACCTGGTGCAGTTTGATTTGTCCACGGCGGCGCCTTTCAAAGGCGAGGTCCTGCTGCTGGACACCACCGGTACGGTTATCGCCGACTCCTCCACGCTGCGGCCCACGCCGCGTAATTTTGCCAGCCGCGATTATTTCCAGGTGCATGCCAAGGACGCCAACGCCGGCTTGTTTATCAGTCGGCCGTTCAAGGTCCGTTGCGACTGCGACCAGGTCTGGCGCATGGCATTCAGTCGACGTGTGTCGGGCCCCAAGGGAGAGTTTGCCGGGGTGGCGGTTGCGACCATGCGCCTGGCGTATTTCGATCAGCTCTTCAACACCCTGACCATCGGCAACGGCAGCAGCGTCAACCTGCTGAGCAGGAATGGCATTCTCCTGGCCCAGCAGCCGCTGCTCGAACGCGACATGATCGACAAGGACCTCAGTGACCGGCCCAACTTCAAGCGAATACTGCGTGACGGAAGCGGCAGCTTTCAGGCGATCTCTGCCATCAGTGGCAAAGAGCGCCTGTATACCTTTACCAATGTCGGTGAACTGCCGCTGATCGTGGTCGTGGCGCTGTCCAGCGAGGACGTATTCGCGCCCTGGAGTCGCGTGGCACTGCTGACCAGTAGTGCAACCGGAGTGCTCTGTGCCGGTTTGTTGTGGCTGACCTGGATGCTACGCCGGGAACTGCGACGGCGGCGGCGCGCTGAACGGGTACTGTCAGAACTGGCAGCCACCGATGCGTTGACGGGCCTGGCCAACCGCCGCGTGCTGGACGAACGCCTGCGCCTGGAGTGGGACCGCGCCCAACGCTCGACCGAGCCGCTCACGGTGCTGATGATCGATGTGGACCACTTCAAGGCGTTCAACGATCGTCATGGTCATCATGGCGGCGATGAGGCACTACGTAACGTGGCCCAAGTGATCGGTACCAACATCCGCCGCCCGGCCGACTTGGCGGCACGCTATGGCGGTGAAGAGTTTGCGGTGGTGTTGCCGTTGACCGATGCCAAGGGTGCCTGGGTGATCGCCGAGCATATCCGCAGCGGCGTCGAGCACTTGCCGCGGGTGGCCGGGGACGAACAGCCGATTACGGTGAGTATTGGCATGAGTACGTGGGACAAGCGCAGTCGCCAGTCGCTGGAGGCATTGCTGTTGAGTGCGGACCAGGCGTTGTATGAGGCCAAGCACAGCGGAAGAAACCGCATTGCCGATTCAGCAACCCTCTGAATAGTGAATCGGATCTAATGTGGGAGGTGGCTTGCCCCCTCCCACACTTGAACAGTGGCAGAGTCAGAAAAAGTGGGTATAAAAAAAGGCCACCCAAAGGCAGCCTTTCAAAACTAAAGAAAGAGAGTTGTTACTTACACCGCCGCAACGGGACGCATGTAAGAGATCGGTGCGGTGCTGGCATCTTCGAAGGTCACGACTTCCCAAGCGTCTGTCTGCTCAATCAATTTGCGCAGCAGCTGGTTGTTAAGGGCGTGGCCCGACTTGAAGCCTTTGAACTCGCCTATCAGGCTATTGCCCAGCAGGTAGAGGTCACCGATTGCATCGAGGATCTTGTGCTTCACGAATTCGTCTTCGTAGCGAAGGCCGTCTTCGTTCAGTACACCATCCGCGTCGACCACAATGGCGTTTTCAACGCTGCCGCCGAGTGCGAGGTTGTGCTTGCGCAGGTACTCGATGTCACTCATGAAACCAAAGGTACGGGCGCGGCTGACTTCTTTTACGAACGAAGTGCTGGAAAAATCCACGCTTGCACTTTGGGTGCGGTCACGGAATACCGGGTGATCGAAATCGATCTCAAAGCTCACTTTAAAGCCTTCGAACGGGACGAAGGTGGCGCGCTTGTCGCCGTCTTCTACTGTCACTTCCCGCAGAATGCGAATGAACTTCTTGGCTGCGTCCTGTTCTTCCAGGCCGGCAGATTGAATCAAGAATACGAAGGGTCCAGCGCTGCCATCCATGATCGGGACTTCGGACGCGGAGAGCTCGACGTAGGCGTTATCGATGCCCAAACCGGCCATGGCCGAGAGCAAGTGCTCCACCGTGTCCACCTTGACGTCACCGTTGACCAATGTGGTCGACATCGTGGTTTCGCCAACGTTTTCCGCGCGAGCAGGAATCTGCACCACAGGGTCCAGGTCGGCACGCACAAACACGATGCCGGTGTCGACAGGTGCAGGCTTGAGGGTCAGGTATACCTTTTCCCCGGAGTGCAGACCTACACCTGTGGCACGAATAATATTCTTCAGGGTGCGTTGTTTAATCATGGCTTGGACCGCTTCAGCGCAAATTGCGAACTGGTATCAACAAAGGCTGGCGATAATAGCAGACCAGACCTTTGCTGAACACCAATCACCTTCATAGCCCTGATACATTCCATCAATCGGCCTGACGACGCAGGAATGCCGGGATGTCCAGGTAGTCCAGATCATCTTGCGGATTCGGGCTACGGGACGCCGCAGCACCGGCCTGAGCCTGGTTGCGCATCACGGTCGGACGATCCAGGTCACGGTAGTTCACCGACGGCAGTTCCTGGCGCGAAGGCGCTGGAGCAGCAGCCGCCTGGCTGGCGTGGCTGGCCTGGCTGTTGTGCAGGGTGTTGTCGATGACCTTCACAGGCTTCTCGATTTTCGCGCCCAGGCCGGTCGCAACCACGGTCACGTGCAGCTCGTCGCGCATGTCCGGATCGATAACGGTACCGACCTTGACCATGGCGTGCTCGGAAGCGAAGGCTTCGATGATGCTACCCACGTCGGAGTACTCACCCAGGGACAGGTCAGGACCGGCGGTGATGTTCACCAGGATGCCGCGTGCACCTTGCAGGTTCACGTCTTCCAGCAGCGGGTTGCGGATGGCCGCTTCAGTGGCTTCACGTGCACGGTTCGGACCGCTGGCGCAGCCAGTGCCCATCATCGCCATGCCCATTTCGCTCATCACGGTACGGACGTCGGCAAAGTCGACGTTGATCATGCCTGGGCGCTTGATGATGTCGGAGATACCGCGAACGGCACCGGCCAGTACATCGTCAGCCTTGGCGAATGCGGACAGCAGGCTCGCGTCCTTGCCCAGGATGGTCAGCAGCTTCTCGTTGGGGATGGTGATCAACGAGTCGACGCTTTCAGACAGCAGACGGATGCCTTCGTCGGCGATCTGCATGCGCTTGCGACCTTCGAACGGGAACGGACGGGTCACCACAGCGACCGTCAGAATGCCCATTTCCTTGGCCACTTCGGCAATGATCGGCGCAGCACCGGTACCGGTACCGCCGCCCATGCCGGTGGTGATGAACACCATGTTGGTGCCTTGCAGCACTTCAGCGATACGCTCGCGGTCTTCCAGCGCGGCTTGACGGCCGACTTCCGGGTTGGCGCCAGCGCCGAGGCCCTTGGTCACCGCAGTACCCAATTGCAGGATGGTCCGCGCGCCGATGCTTTTCAGCGCCTGGGCATCAGTGTTGGCGCAAATGAATTCAACGCCTTCAATGTTGCTCTTGACCATATGGTTGACAGCGTTGCCGCCGCCACCGCCGACACCGATCACTTTGATGACCGGGCTTGCGGGGATGTTGTCTACGAGTTCGAACATGTTCCCTCTCCTTTCATTTCTCTAGTTTTTTCGCCTACTGCTTACAACGGTGTTGCGGTGTCGCGGTAAATCGTTAGAAGTTGCCCTTGACCCATGCCTGCAACCGCTCGAACAACGGCGCCTTGGCCTCGTCGTCGCTGCGGTAGCTGTCACGGTTACTCGGGCCCGACAGGGAAATGCCGTCGGTCTGCTTTTGCAGCCCGTACAACAGCAAGCCCACGCCGGTGGAATAAATCGGGTTGCGTACCACGTCGCCCAGACCCTTCACGCCATGGGGCACGCCCAGGCGGACCGGCATGTGGAAGATTTCCTCGGCCAGCTCCACCGCGCCTTCCATCTTCGAGGTACCACCGGTCAGCACGATGCCGGCCGGGATCAAATCTTCGTAGCCGCTGCGGCGCAGTTCAGCCTGGATCAGGGTGAACAGCTCGTCGTAGCGTGGCTCGACCACTTCGGCCAGGGCCTGGCGCGACAGTTCGCGCGGTGGACGATCACCCACGCTCGGCACCTTGATGGTCTCGCCGGCACCGGCCAGCTTGGCCAGGGCGCAGGCGTAGCGGATCTTGATTTCTTCGGCGTACTGGGTCGGTGTACGCAGCGCCATGGCGATGTCGTTGGTCACCTGGTCACCGGCAATCGGGATCACGGCGGTGTGACGGATCGCACCCTCGGTGAAGATCGCGATGTCGGTGGTGCCGCCGCCGATGTCGACCAGGCACACACCCAGTTCTTTTTCGTCGTCGGTCAGAACCGAGTAGGCCGAAGCCAACTGCTCGAGAATGATGTCGTCGATTTCCAGGCCGCAGCGACGCACGCATTTTTCAATATTCTGTGCGGCGTTGACGGCACAGGTCACCACGTGGACCTTGGCTTCCAGGCGTACGCCCGACATGCCCAGGGGCTCACGTACGCCTTCCTGGTTGTCGATCACGTAGTCCTGCGGCAGGGTGTGCAACACCCGCTGGTCAGCCGGGATCGCCACGGCCTGGGCAGCGTCGAGCACGCGCTCGAGGTCGGCCGAGCTGACTTCGCGGTCACGGATCGCCACGATGCCGTGGGAGTTCAGGCTGCGGATATGGTTGCCCGCCACGCCGACGAACGCCGAGTGGATCCGGCAACCGGCCATCAGCTGCGCTTCTTCGATGGCGCGCTGGATCGATTGCACGGTGGACTCGATGTTCACCACCACGCCCTTCTTCAGGCCCCGGGACGGATGCGTGCCGATACCGACGATTTCGATGACACCGTCTTCCCCGACCTCGCCCACCAGCGCCACCACCTTGGAGGTGCCGATATCGAGACCGACGATCATTTTGCCGCTTTGCACGTTTGCCATGGGTCCTGCCTCTTCTTAATTCTTCGCGACAGCGGGTTGCGCTGCCGTGGGCGCTGCCGGTTCACGCCAGCCGACGGCAAGGCCGTTGGCGTAACGCAGGTCGACGCTCGCAATGTTCGTAATCTGTTCTTTCAAGGTCTTGTCGTAGATGGCAATGAAGCGGCGCATCTTTTCCACCAAGCGGTCGCGTCCCAGCAACAACTGGATGCCCGGGCCGGAACTGCCTGCCCCGGTCGTCAAAAACCAGCTGCCCCGTTCACGCAGTTCCAGGCGTGCAATGGAGAAGCCCAGTGGCCGCAGCATCTGGCTCAAGGCCTGGTACTGCTGCATCACTTGCTGCTGAGCCCGCTGCGGCCCGAACAGCTGCGGCAGGTGCTCGTAGTTGGCCAGCTCACGCGGGGTGAACGCCTGGCCCTGGTTGTTCAACAGCGCTTCGTCACCCCAACGGGCCACGGGCAGTTGTTCTTCCAGGCGGATCGTCACCTGGTCCGGCCATACGCGGCGGACTTCGGCGTGGGCGATCCACGGCATCTGTTCCAGCTCCGAGCGCATGCCGGCCAGGTCGATGGTAAAGAAGCTCGCCGCCAGGTACGGGCCGATGCGCTGCTGTACCGCTTGCTGGCTGATGTAGCTCAAGTCGCCCTGCACGCTGATCTTGGTGATCGGCCGGTCGGCATACGGCAACAGACGCTGCGCGCCTTCGTAGGTTCCGAAGCCCAGCACCACCAGCAATACCGGCCAGTACAACGCCTTGAGGAAACCAAAGTTGGCTTTCGGCAGGCGCGCCGACATCGGCTCTTTAGCCACCATTCGGCTGGCACCCCGTGGCACCGGCTTGCGGCTCGGTGCTTGAGGGGGCTGATGACGAAGCGATGCGCCTTTCATGTCCTTAGCCTCGTGGCTCAATGCTTGCGGCCAGGATCGCCAGCACCAGTTGCTGGAAATCCAGGCCCGCAGCGCGAGCGGCCATAGGTACCAGGCTGTGGTCGGTCATGCCCGGTGCGGTGTTGACTTCCAGGAACCAGAAATTCCCTTGGTCATCCTGCATCACGTCTGCCCGCGCCCAACCGGCGATACCCAACGCCTCACAGGCTTTCGCCGTGAGGTCCATCAATTCCTGTTCCTTGGCTGCGTCAAGGCCGCACGGGATCCGGTACTGGGTATCGGAAGCCAGGTACTTGGCGTCGTAGTCGTAAAAGGTGTGGGGCGTGCCCAATGCGATGGGCGGCAATACCTGGCCACGCAGGGTGGCGATGGTGTACTCGGGACCCTGGATCCACTGTTCCACCAACACTTGCGAATCGTAGGTACTTGCCGCTTTCCATGCGTCGATCAATTCGGCGGCCGAGTTCACTTTGGCCATGCCGATACTGGAGCCTTCATGGGCAGGTTTGACGATCAAAGGCAGGCCCAGTTCCTTGGCTGCAGAAATACAATCGTCTTCGCTGCACAGCACACTGTGACGCGGGGTCGGAATGCCCAGGCTGTGCCACACCTGCTTGGTGCGCAACTTGTCCATCGCCAGCGCGGACGCGAGGATGCCGCTGCCCGTGTAAGGGATGCCGGCACACTCCAGCAGGCCTTGCATGCTGCCGTCTTCACCGCCACGGCCATGCAGGATGATGAAGGCGCGGTCGATCTTCTCGGCCTGCAGGCGGGCGAGGAAGTCATCGCCCACGTCGATACCGAAGGCGTTCACGCCGGCACTTTGCAAGGCTTCGAGCACGGCGTTGCCGGACTTGAGCGACACTTCGCGCTCGGCGCTCTTGCCGCCGAACAATACGGCTACGCGACCAAAGTCGGCAGGCGTGATCGTGGAAAACAGGGAGGCGTAGTCAGTGATCATTTCGCCGCTCCCTTTTTTGCCGCAAACAGCGGGCTCGCCAGCAATTTCGGCGCAAGGCCACCAATGTCACCGGCGCCCTGGCACAGCAGGATGTCGCCGGCACGCAGCAGCGGCTTGACGATTGGCGCCAGGTCTACGCCACGTTCGATGTAGATCGGGTCCAACTGGCCGCGCTGACGGATGCTGTTGCACAGCTTGCGGCTGTCGGCGCCCGGGATCGGCTCTTCGCCGGCCGGGTAGACTTCCATCAACAGCAGCACGTTGGCATCGGCCAGTACATTGACGAAATCGTCGTACAGGTCGCGGGTACGGCTGTAGCGGTGCGGCTGGTACACCATCACCAGGCGACGCTCCGGCCAGCCACCACGCACGGCCTTGATCACTGCGGCGACTTCGGTCGGGTGGTGACCGTAGTCGTCCACCAGCATCACGTCACCGCCCTCTACCGGCAACTGGCCGTAGACCTGGAAGCGACGGCCCACGCCGGCAAAGCGCGACAGGCCTTCGACGATGGCTTCATCGCTGACGCCCTCGTCGGTGGCGATGCAGATGGTCGCCAGGGAATTGAGTACGTTGTGGTTGCCCGGCATGTTCACCGAGACATCCAAGGGCTCACGGTCCGGACGCAGCACGGTGAAGAAGGTTTGCATGCCTTCCTGGCGCACATTGATGGCGCGCACGTCGGCGTCTTCGCTGAAGCCG